>Ga0268256_1000264_pt1 | contig 55541 bp, 49 predicted proteins | sample AgamicAtAmrz_FD_200247 | JGI IMG/M metagenome (GOLD analysis project Ga0268256, IMG submission 200247) | Agave microbial communities from Guanajuato, Mexico - At.Am.rz (v2) (version 3) | ecosystem: Host-associated > Plants > Roots > Rhizosphere | place: Guanajato, Mexico | collected 2012-06-07 | reverse complement strand
GCGTTAGTACCGCCGACATCGCCGACCAAGGCATAGGTTGTCATTCTTCTGTTGCTCCGCTTGGGGTCTTAAGAGTTGGAGGACACTATAAATTTCTGCCCATAAAACAACAACGCTCACCGGTGCGATTGGTGAGCGTCTTACTCAGGTGCGCTACAGCCTAACCGCGATAGGCCACCCTGCACAGCGGCAACTATCTGAATCTTAGCCGCCGTTGCGTTGATTCAGGCAGGCGGTGACTTTTTGAAGCAGCGGCGGCAGATCCGCTTTCTGCATAATCACTTCAACCAGCGACAGCGTCTGAGGTGCAGACAGCCGCGCCATCACCTCATCTAACTGCACCGTTTCACTGATGCGCCAGCTCTGCGCCTGCTCCTGCAGGCTAAAGGCGTGCGGCAGGGCCGTCCAGTTCCACTGCGCGATATCATTGTAGCGCTGTGTGGCACCGTGAATCGCGCGTTCGACAGTATACCCTTCATTGTTCAGTAAAAAGAGTATCAGCGGCTGCCGATCGCGCAGCATCGAACCCAGTTCCTGAATAGTCAGCTGCGCCGAACCGTCGCCGATAATCAGGATCACCCGGCGATCGGGATGGGCGGTCTGTGCGCCAAAGGCTGCCGGAAGAGTATAGCCGATTGAGCCCCACAATGGCTGGACCAGCAGCTGCGCCTGCGAAGGCAGTCTTAGCGCCGCGGCGCCAAAGGCGGCGGTGCCCTGATCGGCCACGATGAGATCGCCCGGCTGCAGGAAGCGCTGCATCGCCTGCCAGAAAGCGTGCTGGCTGATGGCGGCGGCCGGTTCAGCGAACGGCGGTTCAGGCAGTGCGGCGGCGGGTTGCCACTGCGCGCCATAGCGCTCAAACAGCGGCAGCAGTTCCGCGAGCGCGTCCGCCATCGACAGCGGTGCAAAATCTTCGCCCGCCACCGTGGCGCTGAACGGCTGCAGATCGATCAATCGTGCCGCATCAAACTGTTGTGTGAAGCCAGCGGTCAGGGTGTCGGTGAAGCGTACCCCGACGCAGATCGCCACATCCACCTGCTCTATCTGCTCACGAGCCCGGCCCGCGCTCGCTTCACCAGCATAGGTGCCAACGAAACCGGGCTGCTGTTCATCCACGACCCCTTTGCCCATCAGCAGCGAAGCGCAGGGAATGGCACGCTCTCTGCGCAGCGCCGCCAGGGCAGACTGCTGCTGCCAGCGCAGCGCCAGAAAGTCAGCCAGTAAAGAAACACGCGCAGCCGGCGCCAGCAGACCTTCCGCCGCCTCGCGGAACGCACGACGTACCGCCGCCGATGAAGGCTGCGCGATCTGCAGTGGCTGTGTCGGGGGAGCCACTTCATGCGCCGCGACGTCGACGGCGATCGAAAGATAGCCGGGACGACGGGCCTGCAGCGCAGTGACAATCACCCGATCTATTTCCGCCGTGGCGTTATCGGTGGTGAGCTGTGCCTTGGCCGCACTTACTTCTCCAGCCATGCGGATGAAATGCTGAAAATCGCCATCACCCAGCGAATGATGCACACAGTCGCCCTGACGCTGCGCCTGGGTTGCCGGTGCGCCGACGATATGGATCACCGGCAGATATTCAGCGTAGCTGCCCGCTATGCCGTTAATCGCACTCAGCTCGCCGACGCCAAAAGTGGTCAGCAACGCGCCTGCGCCGTTGCAGCGGGCATAGCCATCCGCTGCATAAGCGGCATTCAGTTCGTTGGCACAACCTACCCAGCTGATGACCGGATGTGCGATAACCCGATCAAGAAACTGCAGGTTATAGTCGCCGGGTACGCCAAACAGATGCCTGATACCGATCTCCTGCAGACGGGCCAGCAGGTAATCTCCAACAGTAAACGTGGACATAGCGCATTCCTTTCAGGGAAGAGTTGGCTTAAGTATCTGACAGAGGATTGAATTAGCGAGGCAAGCCGCGCTTTTCCCCAGCCACAATGCCTGGAAAGCGGGCGTTACGCTGGCGGAATATTCTGTAAAAACGCGAACTGCAGCGCGCTGTCACTGTGTGTAACCGTATACACTGATAGCGTTCTGGCACATTTTCCCGTTTTTTACCTGGAGCGCTAAATGTCCTCTTTTCCTCATCCCGATCGCTATCAACAGATGGAATACCGCCGCAGCGGCCGCAGCGGGATTAAACTGCCCGCCGTTTCGCTGGGCCTCTGGCATAACTTTGGTGACGCGACCCGGGTCGACAACAGCCGTGCCCTGCTGCGTCACGCCTTTGACCAGGGCATCACGCACTTCGACCTAGCCAATAACTACGGTCCGCCGCCGGGTTCCGCAGAAGAGAATTTTGGTCGCGTCCTGCGGGAAGATTTTCGTGCCCATCGTGATGAGCTGATTATCTCCACCAAGGCGGGTTATACCATGTGGCAGGGGCCGTATGGCGACTGGGGTTCGCGAAAGTATCTGGTTGCCAGTCTGGATCAGAGCCTGAAGCGTATGGGGCTGGAGTATGTCGATATTTTCTATCACCACCGTCCGGATCCGGATACGCCACTGGAAGAAACCATGCGTGCACTGGACCATGTGGTGCGTCAGGGCAAAGCGCTCTACGTGGCCCTCTCTAACTATCCGGCGGATCGGGCTGCGCAGGCGATCGCGATTCTGCGTGACCTCGGCACGCCCTGCCTGATTCACCAGCCGCGCTATTCGATGTTTGAGCGCACGCCTGAGCAGGGATTGCTTCAGACTCTGGGAGAGGCGGGTGTGGGCTGTATCGCCTTCTCCCCCCTGGCGGGCGGTGTGCTCACCGATCGCTATCTGCAGGGCATCCCGGAAGATTCACGCGCGGCCAGCGGCAGCAGGTTCCTGAATGAGAGTCAGCTGACCGAAGAAAAGATGGAGAAGGTGCGTAAGCTGAACGCGATTGCGCAGCAGCGCGGACAGAAGCTGGCGCAGATGGCGCTGGCGTGGGTGCTGCGCGATGAGCGGGTTACCTCGGTGCTGATTGGCGCCAGTAAAACGGCGCAGATTGATGACGCGGTGGCGATGCTCACCCGCCGTCAGTTCAGTGACAGCGAGTTAGCGGCGATTGACGCGGCCCTGCTTTAACAGTGTATTGCCCGGCGCTGACCGGGCATTTTCCCGCCAGAATAATCTCAATCCCCCTTTTCTCCCCAATTTCCTCACAATTTTCCGACACAATAGTGCGGTACTAACAGCACTACGCAGGCTCACTGCGCCGCAACAGCATCAGACTGTTGATCAGGAGAACAGAATGAAAAGAGCGCTTATTTTTGCTGCCCTGGTGGCACTGTTGTCGCCGCTGGCACACCACACAGCCCAGGCCTCCAGTGCCTCTATTACTCTGGCCCCCGGCGTCACGCTGAATCTTGGCGATCGCGATCGCCGGGGTTATTACTGGGATGGGGGACGCTGGCGTGAACCACGCTGGTGGAATGACCGCTATACCTACAACGAACGGCGCTGGTGGCGTCATGAAGAGTGGCGTCGTCGTCAGCAGTGGGAGCGTGAGCGCCGCTGGCACGAACGCGACCGTGAACGCCGCTGGGAACACCAGCATCGCTGGGATCGTCATGACCATCGCGGCCCTGGCCCGCACGGTTTTGGACCGCATGGTCCAGGTGGTCCCGGCCCCCACGGCCACGATCGTCATTAAAAAAACGCCCGGCAAACCGGGCGTTGTTTCTTTTCCGGACGCCTTACAGCCCGAGCGCCTCACCCACCAGCAGGTAGAGATTCAGCGCAATCACCAGCACCACAATCAGTCGCCCGGTATTCTGCATCAGGCGGGAGTTAACCAGCTCCTCCCCCATCAGCTCGCGATTGCCGGTAAAGGCCAGCAGCGGAATCAACGCCAGCGCAATACCGAAACTCAGCAGCACCTGGCTCATGACCAGCACTCTTGTCGGGTCCCAGCCTGCCCAGATCACAATAAAGGAGGGCAGCATGGTCACAGTACGCCGTACCCAGAGCGGGATATGGAAGCGGATAAAGCCCTGCATCACCACCTGTCCCGCCAGGGTGCCCACCACCGTTGAGGATAAGCCCGCCGCCACCAGGCTCAGTCCAAACACCGTCGCCGCCGCCTGGCCCAGCAGCGGCTGCAGCGTCAGGTAGGCCTGGTCGAGTTCAGCAATTTTACTGTGGCCACTAAAGTGAAAAGCCGCAGCGGCGGTTGCCATCATCGCCAGATTGACGAAGCCGGCGATGGTCATCGCAATAGCCACATCCAGTTTGGTCGAGGAGTAACGCTGGCCTTTGCTGTCCTCACTCTTGCCCTGAGTCAGCGCGGAGTGCAGATAGATGACATGCGGCATGATGGTGGCGCCCAGCACGCCCGCCGCCAGCAGGACAGCATCCGATGTCGGCAGCGCAGGTACGGCCATGCCGGTGACCAGTTCGCGGACGTTGGGCTGCGAGAAGAAAAGTTCGACGATATAGGCTGCCGCCACAAACAGCAGCAATCCCCCAATCACCAGCTCGAGCGGCTTCTGTCCGCGACTCTGCAGCATCAGTATCAGAAAGGTGGCGATTCCGGTCAGCACTGCGCCCTGCATCAATGAGATGCCAAGTAGCAGCTTGAAGCCCAGTGCGGCCCCGATAAACTCGGCCAGATCTGTTGCCATCGCAATAATTTCCGCCTGCACCCAGTAAAACCAGACGGCGGGGCGGGGAAAACGGTCGCGGATGTGTTCTGCAAGGTTTTTGCCAGTGGCGATACCCAGCTTGGCGGACATCAGCTGAATGAGCATAGCCATAACGTTGGCCCACACCACTACCCACAGCAGCTTATAGCCATAGGCTGCGCCCGCCTGAATGTTGGTCGCAAAGTTGCCCGGATCGATATAGCCGATAGCGGCAATAAAGGCGGGGCCCAGCAAGGCGAGTTTGACTTTTCTGACTCCGCGAGCGGCACGCTCGGCGGTACGACTCTCAAACATATCCGGTACCCTGTCGACGATTGGCCTGCCCCGACAGCTTAGGGGTGAGCCTGTGCAAGTGAAATTCGTTTATTGTTATCGGTGTAATAGATGCTGCTATAAAGTATAGCCATTGCTATATCTTACAGTAAAGGACGTGATTGCTAAAAATGTGAGCAATAGTGTCACTCTACGCCCGGTGTAAAATATAGACAATGATTATGTGGATACCTGAGGTGAATAATTTGTAAACAGGACGTGATCTCTGGAACTTTTCTGGAAAATATAGCGATAGCGAATACTTATATTGTGGTTCAGATCTCGTTTTTAAGTAACGCGTTACATAGAATACGCAGCAAAATACAATCCTCCTCAAATTTGGAGCACTCATGTCCCATATTTTGCAGTTTCTTCTCGCACTGGTGGTGGTCGGGATACTCTCCCTGCTGGTCAGTCACGATCGTAAATGCATTCGCGTTCGCTACATTATACAGCTTCTTGTCATTGAGATTGTGCTTGCCTGGTTCTTCCTGAACTCCGAAGCGGGACTGGGCTTCGTGAAAGGTTTTGCCGGCTTCTTTGACCATCTGCTGAAGTATGCTGCTCAGGGAACCAACTTTGTCTTCGGTAATATGAGCGACAAAGGCCTGGCCTTCTTCTTCCTGAATGTACTCTGCCCTATCGTTTTTATCTCTGCTCTGATCGGTATTCTGCAGCATTTCCGTATCCTGCCGTGGGTAATCCGCGCTATCGGTACGGTGCTGTCGAAAGTCAATGGCATGGGAAAACTGGAATCTTTCAACGCCGTGAGTTCACTGATACTGGGACAGTCAGAAAACTTCATCGCCTATAAAGATATCCTGGGCAAGATGTCACAGCGTCGTATGTACACCATGGCCGCGACCGCGATGTCGACCGTATCGATGTCTATCGTGGGTGCCTACATGACCATGCTGCAGCCGAAGTATGTGGTCGCCGCGCTGGTACTCAACATGTTCAGTACCTTTATCGTACTGTCGCTGATTAACCCTTACCGCGTTGAGAACGAAGACGATCTGCAGTTGCAGGATCTGCATAAAGGCCAGAGCTTCTTTGAGATGCTGGGTGAATACATTCTGGCCGGTTTCCGCGTCGCGATTATCGTGGCCGCGATGCTGATCGGTTTTATCGCGCTGATCTCCGGTCTGAATGCGCTGTTTGACCTGATCTTCGGCATCAGCTTCCAGGGCGTGCTTGGCTTTGTCTTCTATCCGTTTGCCTGGATGATGGGCGTGCCATCTGGAGAAGCGTTGCAGGTCGGCAGTATTATGGCGACCAAGCTGGTCTCGAATGAGTTTGTTGCCATGATGGATCTGCAGAAAATCGCCGGTCAGTTGTCGCCGACCTCAGAAGGTATTCTGTCCGTGTTCCTGGTGTCGTTCGCAAACTTCTCGTCTATCGGGATTGTGGCCGGAGCGATTAAAGGCCTGAACGAAGAGCAGGGCAACGTGGTTTCCCGCTTTGGCCTGAAGCTGCTCTACGGCTCAACCCTGGTCAGCGTGCTCTCTGCCGCTATCGCCGGTCTGGTTCTGGCCTTCTGAGCACGATTCTGAGCGTCAAAGGGCGAGCCGGTCTCGCCCTTTTCTTTTTCTTCTTCTGCTTCTCTTCTCAGCCCGCCTGAATCCTCTTCTGTCTCGCTTACCCTGCATTCCCGCGTCTCAATGCCATGCCACAGGCAGCACAACGCCCTGCCAGACACGACAGTAAAGAGGGTATAAAACGGCAAATGACCTGTAGCAGAGTACGCGACAGCGATTCCGATTCGCGCGAAACAGCGAAGTGATTATTGATAGAGAGTTGACAGCGACGTGTCAGAAAATGGTGGAGATAAGCGGGATCGAACCGCTGACCTCTTGCATGCCATGCAAGCGCTCTCCCAGCTGAGCTATACCCCCACATCTGGAATCGTTTTTCAGTGCCAAACTTTTGGGAGGAAGTTTGGTGGAGCTAAGCGGGATCGAACCGCTGACCTCCTGCATGCCATGCAGGCGCTCTCCCAGCTGAGCTATAGCCCCGAACCGAAAAACTATCGCGTTAAGCGACGGACGGCATAATATGAAACCGCCCCCTGGGTGTCAACGGCAAAATTACATTCTGTGTCTGATCGCTGAAAAAGGCGGCAACCTGCCGGATTTCAGTAGCATGCCGCAGGGGAAAATCGTGTCGCTTTAACAGATAGCGGGCCTGAACTGTTATTCAGACTGCCCTCAGGTTAATTCCCGGTTAAATATGTTATAGGAATTTTCTTGTCTTCATCTTTTTCACATGCAAAACTTAGCCCGCTAATTTAGTGGCAGCCGGGACCTTCTCCCGCGCATTCCGCGTCCACCAGGCGTTTACATCCCCTTAATCATAAAAAAATTACTGAGATACTATGTCGCTGCATACACCTAAAGAAATCGCCCAACTGGCGATCCAGTCAGGCGTGGCTAAAAGCCGTTCACCTGTCAGCACCCTTTTGATTCTTGGCTTTATGGCGGGCGCATTTATTGCGACCGGCTTCCTGCTGGATCTTCATGTCATTAACTCCCTGCCCGCTGAATGGGGCTCCTTTGGCGGCCTGTTAGGTGCGGCAGTATTCCCGGTCGGGATTATCATGACCGTGCTGGCCGGCGGCGAACTGCTGACCGGCAACATGATGACCCTACCCGTCGCCTGGTTTGCCCGTCGTATCCGCTTTACGAGCGTGGCGCGCAACTGGTTCTGGGTCACCCTGGCTAACTTCGTCGGCAGCGTGGCCGTGGCCTGGTTCTTTGGACACATGCTGGGCATGACCGAAGGTGACTATCTGAAGAAAACCGTGGCGATCGCTTCTGCCAAAATCCATGCCGATTTCCTGCACGCCTTTATTTCCGGTATCGGCTGCAACTGGCTGGTCTGTCTGGCGGTATGGCTGGCCTTTGCCAGCAAAGATATGGTCGGCAAGATCTTTGGGATGTGGTTCCCGGTTATGGCGTTCGTCGCTATCGGCTTCCAGCACGTCGTCGCCAACATGTTTATCATCCCTGCCGCCATTTTTGCCGGCCAGATGAGCTGGGCAGAATATCTGCCTAACTTTGTTGCCGTCTTCCTGGGTAATGCCGTGGGTGGTGCTGTCTTCGTCGGTCTGGCCTATTTCCTGGCATTCCGTCCTGCCGCTGAACCTGCCACCAATCCGCAGTAATCCTGTTTTGCCTTTTGTCACCGGACAAAAGGCAATTTCAGCTTCAGTTACTTTCTCACGTTACGTTTTGCTGTAATATGTACCGCTAATGTATTGAACAGGGACAGCATCGTGAAAAAGGAATGGCTTACTCCCGAAGAGCTGGCTGCAGAAACGGGTTACAGTCGGCAAACGGTAAATAAATGGATCAAGCGGGAGAACTGGACAACCACGCCGAAGCCCGGCGTACAGGGCGGTAAGGCGCGTCTGATCCATATCGATGAACGCGTGAAAAGCTTTATTCAGTCAACCCGCAATCTCAACGAACCCACCGCGACTTACGGCGCAGTCACTAATTCGTTACCTGCGTTATTGATAAGTTCTGTCCAGCAAATGAGTCAGGATGAGCAGGATCAACTCACCGCATTAATCTTACGTGAAGGGATTAAAGGCGTGTTGCAGCGACTGGGCATTGGTGAAGCATAAAGAAACCGGAAGCGTAATGCTTCCGGCTGTATTAATTACGCCTGCGCTTCCCGCTCACTGATGAAAGCCAGCGCCTGATCAATACGGGACACGCTACGGCTGCGGCCGATCGCCTCAACAGTGATATCCAGAGCAGGCGACTGGCCGGCCCCGGTCACGGCCACACGCAGCGGCATGCCGACTTTGCCCATTCCGACTTCCAGCTCATCTGCGGTGCTCTGAATAGCCTGATGTACGTTTTCAGCTGTCCACTCTGTGATGGCAGCCAGCTTATCACGCACCACTTCCAGCGGCTGACGCGCTACCGGACGAAGATGTTTTTTCGCCGCATCAGCGTCAAACTCAGCAAAGTCTTCATAGAAGTAGTGGCAGGATGCCGCTATCTCTTTCAGCGTTTTGCAGCGTTCGCCCAACAGCGTTACCAGCTTCGCCAGTTCCGGGCCGGTGCGGGTATCAATATTCTGCTGCTCGATATGCCATTGCAGATGGGTTGCCACATATTCCGGCGGCAGCGCATTAATGTAATGGTGGTTCAGCCACTGCAGTTTTTCGGTGTTGAACGCACTGGCAGACTTGCTGACGGCATCCAGGGTAAACAGCTCTGCCATTTCGGCGACACTGAAGATTTCCTGATCGCCATGTGACCAGCCAAGACGCACCAGGTAGTTGAGCAGCGCTTCTGGCAGATAGCCATCATCACGATACTGCATTACGCCGACTGCGCCGTGACGTTTAGAGAGTTTTTTACCGTCATCGCCCAGAATCATTGAAACGTGGGCATAAACCGGCACCTGCGCACCAATCGCTTTCAGGATGTTGATCTGACGTGGCGTATTGTTGATATGGTCTTCACCGCGAATCACATGGGTGATCCCCATATCCCAGTCATCTACCACCACACAGAAGTTGTAAGTCGGCGAACCATCGGTGCGGCGGATAATCAGGTCATCCAGCTCCTGGTTGCTGAACTCAATAGGCCCACGGATCTGGTCGTCGAAAATTACCGAACCTTCCTGCGGATTGCGGAAGCGCACGACGCACGGCTCATCATCAGCATGGTGTTCATGACTGTCACGGCAGCGGCCGTCATAACGCGGCTTTTCATTATTGGCCATCTGCGTTTCGCGCAGTGCATCCAGACGCTCCCGGGAGCAGTAACATTTATAGGCCGTACCGGCTTCCAGCATGTCATCAATGACCGCGTTGTAGCGATCAAAACGCTTAGTCTGGTAGTAAGGGCCTTCGTTCCAGTCGAGACTCAGCCAGTTCATGCCATCCATGATGGCCTCGATCGCTTCCGGCGTGGAGCGTTCCAGGTCGGTGTCTTCAATACGCAGTACAAACTCGCCCTGGTTATGACGGGCAAAGAGCCAGGAGTAAAGTGCAGTGCGTGCGCCACCAACATGCAGATAGCCCGTCGGGCTGGGCGCGAAGCGTGTTTTGATTTTCATTGAATAGTGCCTTAGATGCGCGGGTTCTTTGTCTGGATGACAAAAAACAGGTTAGACGCGAAAAACAGTGGGCACATTCTAGCATCTGACGGTGAATCCTCAATGCGTGCCCGCGCGTTGGCCACCGGGAAAAGACGCTTTTCTGCCAGTAAAACCAGCATATTGGCTAAAAGCGCGACAGGATGTTTAAAAATAAACCGAACGCACATTTATGTTTTAAAAAGCGTTGACTCAAAATCAACTATCCCTATAATGCGACTCCACACAGCGGGGGTGATTAGCTCAGTTGGTAGAGCATCTCCCTTACAAGGAGGGGGTCGGCGGTTCGAGCCCGTCATCACCCACCACTCTTAACAGGGTGCCCGCAGTGAACAGGTATGAAGATATGGGTGATTAGCTCAGTTGGTAGAGCATCTCCCTTACAAGGAGGGGGTCGGCGGTTCGAGCCCGTCATCACCCACCATATCTTATCTGTTAAAGCAGTACTGAAGTACGAAGTGGGTGATTAGCTCAGTTGGTAGAGCATCTCCCTTACAAGGAGGGGGTCGGCGGTTCGAGCCCGTCATCACCCACCACTTCGGGTCGTTAGCTCAGTTGGTAGAGCAGTTGACTTTTAATCAATTGGTCGCAGGTTCGAATCCTGCACGACCCACCAATTCAGAAAAAAGCGCCTTTAAGGCGCTTTTTTCGTTTCTGAAGCACGGAGATAACCGGGCAGGATGAGAACCTGTAGCCGGTCCGACTGAATCGCCTGCGATTCAGGCTGAGGCGACAGCCTCACCCGCAGGGCAAGGCCCATCGGGCCGATGCTATCCTGCACGACCCACCCATTCAGAAAAAAGCGCCTTTAAGGCGCTTTTTTCATTCTGATACCACGACCACATTTACCTGATCTTAACGCCCTGGCCACTCAAGTCGTTCCGCTGCGTGCCGATAACCCAGGTGACGACTTACAGGGAGAAAATGATGTCTTCAATTTCCGGAATTTTAAGCAGTGCTGTCAGTGGCGGTGACAACGGTGGCGGCAGTATCGCCTCACAAATCTCTGCGCTGAATAAGCAGATTCAGAACGTCTTAACGCAGGTTAAAGAGCTGGCGGACAATAAAGAGCTGACTGACGAACAGAAAGCAGAAATGCAGCAGATGTATCAGTCACAAATCACCATGATTCAGGCACAGATTGCGCAGCTGGAACAGACCCAGGCCGAACAGGATCAGCCGAAGGGTGACATGATGCCAGTCAGTGAGAAAAAGGCAGATGGTATTAACCGTCCAACCGATGCTAATCAGGTGAACGTTTATATCTGATTCTAAAATGCAGGCCTGGCCACACGTTGTTGCGCCAGCAGCGCCGCCTGCTGGCGCACTTCCTGCCAGATAGCTTCAGCAGCAGGCGTCAGCGAGCGATTTTTGCGTTTTATCAGCGTCAGGCTACGGTTAATTTCCGGATAAATGCGCCGCACTGTTAATGCACGATCGGCGGGCAAAGGCAACGCCAGCGCGGGCAGAATACTGATGCCAATTCCCACTTCAACCATGGGAAACAGTGTCGCGGGATGACCAATCTCCTGTACGACTTCGGCTCTGACATTCTGCTTCTGCATCGCCGCATCAATCAGCACCCGGCTGCCAGAGGCGTAATCCTGCAGCACCATCGTCCGCCCTTCCAGCATCGACCACGTCGCCCTTTCCACCTGCGCCAGCGGATCATCTTCACGGCATAACAGCAGGAAAGGCTCATCCAGAATCGCAATACTGTCGAAATCGGTGTCGCTGAGCGGACCGATGACGATCCCGAAATCCACTTCCGCGTTACGTACACTCTGCAGCACCCAGTGCTGGGCACGATCGTGCAGGATAACTTTGATATCAGGAAAGTGGTGCTGGCTCGCGGCCAGACACTGGGGCATCAGATGGGCCGAAATGGTCTGGCTTGCCGCGACTCTGACCGTGCCGCTGCGCTGCTCACCAAAACTGCGGATATCCAGCAGCGTTGTGTGAATTTCTTCCAGCAGCCGCTCCATGCGTGATGCCAGCTGTTTACCGGCTTCAGTCAGCATCACTTCACGGGTGGTGCGATCCAGTAACCGCACGCCGGTTTCTGCCTCCAGCTCTTTAATGCTGTGACTGACCGCCGACTGACTCAGACCTATCGCCTGCCCCGCCTGGCTGAATCCCCCGTAATGCGCAACGGCGATGAAGGTACGAAGCTGCCGGAAAGTATAATTCATCGATTATTCTCATAGATTAATTCAATAAATCAATTTTATTTCTAAAAACATTTCGCGCACAATCGCGCTATTGAAAAATTTACCGGAATTTAACAATGCGTTTTTTAAAGCTCGACCCGATGATGGTAAAACTCATCATTACCGTGCTGCTGGCCACTTTTTTGCCCGCAAAAGGGATCTATGTTGATATCTTCAGCTATCTTGCAACGGCTGCCATCGCGCTGCTGTTCTTTATGCATGGCGCCAAGCTGTCACGGGAAAAGATCATCGCGGGCAGCAGCCACTGGCAGCTGCATCTCTGGATCATGTGCAGTACGTTCGTCATCTTCCCGGCGCTGGGCCTGCTGCTGGTGTGGTGGCATCCGGTGGATGTCGGCCCGGAAATTTATACCGGCTTTATCTATCTCTGCATTCTGCCCGCCACGGTCCAGTCCGCTATCGCGTTTACCTCAATGGCTGGCGGTAATGTTGCGGCCGCTGTCTGCAGCGCCTCGGCATCCAGCCTGCTGGGTGTCTTTATTTCGCCGCTACTGGTCAATCTGGTAATGGATATTCACAGCAGCGCGCCCAGCGATGGCCTGGAACAGATTGGTAAGATTATGCTGCAGCTGATGGTGCCGTTCATGCTGGGACACCTCTCACGTCGCTGGATTGGTGGCTGGGTTGAGAAACATCGCAGCCTGATTGGTAAAACCGACCAGACCTCAATCCTGCTGGTGGTTTACTCTGCTTTCAGTGAAGCGGTGGTCAATGGCATCTGGCATCGCGTGGGGCTGACAACGCTGATGTGGATCATTGCAGGTTCCCTCCTGCTGCTCGCCGCCGTACTGATTATCAATCTGCTGGCGTCACGCCTGTTCCGCTTTAAACGCGCCGATGAGATCGTCGTGCTGTTTTGTGGCTCGAAAAAGAGTCTGGCGAACGGTGTGCCAATGGCCAACATCCTGTTCCCGGCCAGTACGGTGGGGATGATTGTCTTGCCACTGATGATTTTCCATCAGGTGCAGCTGATGGTCTGCTCATTTATTGCCGGACGCTATAAGAAGAGCAATGAGAAACAGCAGGCGCTGCAGGTGAAAGCGTCCGTGATGGAGTCACAGAAATAACCGTGCCCGCCTGCGCGGGCGCGGTTAGCTGCGGGTCTGGAGCGGCCTGACTAACCCCTCCAGACCCTCTGTTTTGATGACCAGCGTCAGCTGCATCAGATCGCCCAGCTGACCGGATGGAAAGTCGCCACTGCGGGCGAACCAGAGCAGATAAGGTTCCGGCAGATCAATCAGCATCTGCCCTTTATATTTGCCAAACGGCATTGGCGTATTGGCTATCGCCACCAGCTGATGCTCATCCATCTCAGGCACCCAGCAAACGAATCATTTCGGCTTCATCAATCACCTCAATGCCCAGCTCCTGCGCTTTCGCGAGCTTTGACCCGGCGGCTTCACCGGCGATCAGCAGATCGGTTTTCTTCGACACGCTGCCGCTGACTTTAGCGCCCAGCGCGATCAGCTGCGCTTTGGCATCATCGCGGTTCATCTGCGACAGTGAGCCGGTCAGCACGATGGTTTTACCGGCGAACGGACTGTCTATCTCTTCAGCTTTCACCACCACCACCTGCGGCCAGTGCACGCCGATCTCTTCCGTCAGCTGGCGGATAACCTCGCGGTTGCTCTCCTCTTCCATAAAGTTGCGCACGTGAGTTGCGACGACTTTGCCAACATCCTGCACCGCGATCAGCGCATCCAGATCGGCATCCATCACCTTCTGCAACTCGCCAAAATGGTTAGCCAGGTTTGCTGCGGTGGCTTCACCGACTTCGCGGATCCCCAGTGCATAGAGGAAACGCGCTAAGGTGGTTGATTTCGCTTTTTCCAGCGCGTCGACCACATTCTGCGCCGATTTTGGCCCCATGCGATCCAGCCCGGTCAGCTTGCCCGCCGTAAGCCGGAACAGATCGGCTGGCGTGCTGACATACTCTTTCTCAACCAGCTGATCGATAATCTTATCGCCCATGCCATCCACGTCCAGCGCCCGCCGTGAGACAAAATGCTTCAGCGCCTCTTTACGCTGAGCACCGCAGATCAGCCCGCCGGTGCAGCGCGCAACCGACTCGCCTTCGACCCGCTCCACTTCGGAGCCGCAGACCGGACAATGAGTGGGAAAGACCACTTCCCGCGTCTCTTCAGGGCGCTCAGCGGTGACGACGTTGGCCACCTGCGGGATCACATCCCCTGCACGGCGAACGACTACCCGGTCGCCGATACGCAAGTCCAGGCGTTCTATCTCGTCCGCATTATGCAGCGTTGCATTGCTGACAATCACGCCTGCCACCTGCACCGGCTCAAGACGCGCGACAGGCGTAATCGCCCCCGTGCGCCCGACCTGGAACTCAACATCCCGCACCCAGGTCAGCTGCTCCTGTGCCGGGAATTTAAACGCAATCGCCCAGCGCGGGGCGCGCGCCACAAAGCCCAGCTGCTCCTGCAGCGCCTGGGAATCGACCTTGATCACTACGCCGTCGATGTCGAATCCGAGCGTCGGCCGCTGTTGCTCAATATCGCGGTAGAACGCCAGGGCTTCTTCCGCGTTATGCACCAGCTTAATACGATCGCTGACCGGCAGGCCCCAGGCTTTGAACTGTTGCAGACGCCCCATGTGGCTGTGCGGCATTTCACCGCCTTCGAGCAGGCCAAAACCGTAGCAGAAAAAGGTCAGCGGACGTCTGGCAGTGATGCGCGGATCCAGCTGACGCAGAGAACCCGCTGCTGCATTACGTGGATTCGCAAAGACTTTGCCGTCGGTGCGGCGCGCTTCTTCATTCAGCTTTTCAAAGCCGCGCTGCGTCATAAAGACTTCACCGCGTACTTCCAGCCGGGCAGGAATATTGTCACCTTTCAGCCGCAGCGGAATCGCACGGATGGTGCGGACATTGGCGGTGATATTCTCACCGGTGGTGCCGTCGCCGCGCGTCGCGGCACGAACCAGCAGGCCATTTTCATACATCAGGCTAACCGCTGCGCCATCAAGCTTGAGTTCACAGCAGTAGGTCAGGTCATCGCTGCTTTTCAGCCGATCCTGTACGCGCTTGTTAAAGGCCATAAACGTGGCTTCATCAAAGGCATTGTCCAGCGACAGCATCGGCACCTCATGACGCACCTGTTCAAATACCGTCAGCGGTGCCGCCCCGACGCGCTGGGTGGGCGAGTCCGGCGTAATCAGCTCAGGGTGATCCTCTTCCAGCTGGCGCAGTTCGCGCATCAGCCGATCATATTCAGCATCCGGTACTTCCGGCGCATCCATAACGTGATAGAGATATTCGTGATGGCGCAACGTGGTGCGCAGTTCGGTGATGTGATCCTGAACGGATTTCATAAAGCCCCATCAGATAAAAAACCCCCGACAGGCGGGGGTTTGTTTTAACAGTTCAGAATGTGATTAGCACAGTTCTCAGACGCCAACCACATCGCGGATTCGCGCTTTGTAGGTTTCCAGCTTCTGCGGCGTCATCATACGACGCTCATCATCCAGCACAACGCCACCGACATCATCAGCAATACGCTGTGCCGACTGCAACATCAGTTTAAAGTTCTGATTCGCATCGCCATAAGAGGGCACCATCATAAAGATAGAGATGCCCGGGGTGCTGAAGTCGGTCATCAGATCGGGATTGAACGAGCCAGGTTTCACCATATTCGCCAGGCTGAACAGCACGGGCCCGCTGCCTGCCGGACTAAGATGGCGATGGAAAATGTTCATTTCGCCAAACTGGAAGCCTGCCTGCAGAATACCCTGCAGCAATGCTTCACCGTTCAGTTCACCACCGGAGTGAGCAGCAACATGCAGAACCAGCACGGCTTCTTTGGGTTTTTCTGCTGCAGCTTTCGGTGCGGGCGCCGGAGCCGGTTCGGGCTGCGCAGGCTGCGGCTCAGGTTCTGCCTGGAACGGCGGTGCAGGTTGTACCGGTTCCAGCGGATCGAGGTCCAGCAGCGGATCGGCCTGCACAGGCGGCGCGACAAAAGCCGGCGCAGGCTGCTGACGAGCCGGTTCAGGGCGCGGCTGCGGAGCAGGCTGCGGTGCTGAACTGAAAAGCGGGTCGCTCTCAGGCTCAGGCTGCGGTGCGGGACGTGGCGCAGGCTGACGCACAGGCTCGGCAGGCGCCTGCTTACGCGGCGCTTCTGGCTGAGGCTCACGAATCTCATCGAAACGGGGTTCCTGATGTACGCTGCGCTCAGAACGCACACGAACCTCGCCGACGCCGTCATCTTCGTCGTCGGTCAGGTCCTGCTCATCAAGGTCATCACGTTGTTTCAGACGTTTGTGCGGGCGATCGCGAAACACTGACGAACGCTCTTTACGGCTGGTCCACAGTCCGTGAAGAAGGAGCGCTATAATGGCGATCGCGCCAACAACGATTAATATCAGACGCAAATCCTGCATCATTGTATTCTCTGTTGTTCCAATACCTTGCCACCGCGGCAAACTTTATCCTCTAACTGTATTTGCCCTGCTACACAAGTGCAAGTCTGTGCACTATTTTCTGACAAATAAGATAGATAACCCACGCTTTTTCGCTGTTTTTTTACCCAAACGGCATCTGGTCTGGCGAAAAAGCCAGGTTATAGTGAGCGCGCCTTCACACCTTCAGGAGAAATGGCTTTATGGCCCGTGAGAATTCCGTCTCAGATTTTAATGGCATGCACTACTTTAACCAGGGCTGGAAACTGGTGCGTCTGCCTGGCCTTCGGCGCTTTGTCGTGATGCCACTGCTGATCAACATCATTATGCTGGGCGGTGCTTTCGTCTGGCTGTTCTATCGGCTGGGCGACTGGATCCCGCGCCTGATGGCGCATATTCCCGACTGGCTGCAATGGCTGAGTTATCTGTTATGGCCGCTGTCCGTCATTGCCATTGTGCTGGTGTTCAGTTACTTCTTTTCGACGCTGGCCAATCTGATCGCCGCCCCATTCTGCGGCCTGCTGGCAGAGCAACTTGAAGGGCGTCTGACCGGCAAGCCGCTGCCTGACAGTGGCTGGGCAGCGATGGTCAAAGATGTTCCGCGCATTATGAAGCGGGAACTCCAGAAGCTGGGTTACTACCTGCCCCGCGCGCTGGGCCTGCTGCTGCTCTACTTTATTCCCGGCTTTGGTCAGACCATTGCGCCTGTGCTCTGGTTCCTGTTCAGCGCCTGGATGCTCTCTATCCAGTATTGCGACTATCCGTTCGACAACCATAAAGTCCCGTTCCGGCAGATGCGTAACGCCCTGCGTCAGCACAAAACGGCCAACATGCAGTTTGGCGCGCTGACCAGCATGTTCACCATGATCCCGGTACTGAACCTGGTCATCATGCCGGTCGCAGTCTGTGGTGCGACAGCCATGTGGGTCGATCGTTATCGGTCGCAACTGGCCCGCAGTGATGTGCGCTAAAACCAGCACTACGCCTTATGCTCTTTTCAGAGAGGCTTATTGCCGGGTGACATATAGATATACGATTTCTTTCCTTCCGCACCCAGGCAGAACAGGTATGCTCATAGGGTTCCCAATAATTCATACAGTTAAGGGCAGGCTATGAGTAAGATCTATGAAGACAACTCTTTGACAATTGGTCATACGCCATTGGTTCGACTGAACCGCATCGGTAACGGCCGCATTCTTGCGAAAGTTGAATCCCGTAACCCGAGCTTCAGCGTTAAATGCCGTATCGGTGCCAATATGATTTGGGACGCAGAAAAACGCGGTATTCTGAAACCCGGAGTTGAACTGGTAGAGCCGACCAGCGGTAACACGGGTATCGCTCTGGCCTATGTGGCGGCCGCACGTGGCTATAAACTGACGCTGACCATGCCGGAAACCATGTCAGTGGAGCGGCGCAAGCTGCTGAAAGCATTGGGCGCGACGCTGGTGCTGACCGAAGGTGCTAAAGGCATGAAAGGCGCTATCGGCAAAGCGGAAGAGATTGTGGCCAGCGATCCGGACAGATATGTCCTGCTACAGCAGTTCAGTAACCCGGCTAACCCGGAAATTCATGAAAAAACCACGGGTCCGGAAATCTGGGAAGACACCGATGGCGAAGTCGATGTCTTTATCGCCGGTGTCGGCACCGGCGGCACGCTGACTGGCGTGAGTCGTTATATTAAAAACACCAAAGGTAAAAAAGATCTGATTACCGTTGCGGTCGAACCAACCGACTCTCCGGTGATTGCCCAGGCGATGGCGGGTGATGAGATTAAACCGGGCCCGCACAAGATTCAGGGCATCGGCGCAGGCTTTATTCCGGGTAACCTCGAGCTGAACCTGGTGGATCGCGTCGTGGCGATTACCAACGAAGAGGCGATCAGCACGGCGCGCCGGTTAATGGAAGAGGAAGGTATCCTGGCGGGTATCTCATCCGGCGCTGCCGTAGCCGCTGCGCTGAAGCTGCAGGAAGATGAGACGTTCGCCAATAAAAATATCGTCGTTATCCTCCCCTCTTCCGGTGAACGCTACCTGAGCACCGCGCTGTTTGCCGATCTTTTCACCGAAAAAGAGCTGCAGCCTTAGTCGCGGCGAAAGTCTTAAAATGAGTAAAAAAGCACCCGCACGGGTGCTTTTTTGTGGCGCAGATCTCACTTTCATCACCCGGCAGATTGATTTCAGTGATGCCGCTCTGGTATTTAGACTGCCAATTATTTCGATGCCTGAAATTAATCCGCGTTTGAAGTGGATCAAGCTGAATCGATTTACGGATTCAGTGAAACGGCGAATCACGGCATAATTAACCGGTGACGTGTAGAATCGGTTTTGAGACGCAACGGATTGTCGTATTGACGCAGAGGCGTCTTTGGTCAGCAGGATGCTATACCCGCGCACCGACACAGGCTAAAGTAGAGGCTCCAGGCTAGACTTTAGATCCATAAAACTCATTCTGATAACGTTGGGGAAATAGAATGTTCCAGCAAGAAGTTACCATTACTGCACCAAACGGCCTGCACACTCGCCCAGCGGCGCAATTCGTTAAAGAAGCCAAAGCTTTCCAGTCAGAAATTACTGTGACCTCTAACGGTAAATCAGCCAGTGCGAAAAGCCTGTTCAAACTGCAGACTCTGGGTCTGACTCAGGGCACCGTTGTGACACTGTCTGCAGAAGGTGAAGATGAGCAGAAGGCCGTTGAGCATCTGGTCAAACTGATGGCTGAACTGGAGTAATCTCCGCTCAGCTCTCCAGCAAATCGACTCCTCTGCGCCATTGAGTGCAAACATCTTGATCGCGGACAACCTGTCCGCGTTATTGCTTTCGTAGAGTACGTGTCCCGCGACAATGGCACCGCAAAGAGTCCCATCAGCCATCGTGATTAAAAGGTAGCGTTATGATTTCAGGCATTTTAGCATCACCAGGTATCGCTTTCGGCAAAGCACTGCTGCTGAAAGAAGACGAGATCGTCATCAACCGCAAGAAAATTTCTGATGACCAGGTTGATCAGGAAGTTCAGCGCTTCCTTGATGGTCGTAGTAAAGCGGCCACACAACTGGAAGCGATTCGCGTCAAAGCGGGTGAAACCCTGGGTGAAGAGAAAGCAGCGATCTTCGAAGGCCACATCATGTTGCTGGAAGATGAAGAGCTGGAGCAGGAAATCATCGACCTGATCAAAAAAGATCACGCGTCTGCCGATGCCGCTGTCTACTCGGTCATTGATGGCCAGGCGAAAGCCCTGGAAGAGTTAGATGACGAATACCTGAAAGAGCGTGCGGCTGATGTTCGCGACATTGGTAAGCGTCTGCTGCAAAATATCCTCGGTCTGCACATCGTTGACCTGAGCGCGATTCAGGAAGAATCCATTCTGGTGGCCAAAGACTTAACGCCGTCAGAAACCGCACAGCTGAACCTGAAAAAGGTGCTGGGCTTTATTACCGATCTGGGTGGCCGTACTTCACACACCTCTATCATGGCGCGTTCGCTGGAGATTCCGGCGATTGTTGGTACCGGCAACGTCACCACCGCAATCAAAAACGGTGACTTCCTGATTCTGGACGGCGTCAACAACACGATTCACGTCAATCCTTCTGAAGCGATTCAGGAAGAGCTGAAAGCCGTACAGAACCAGTATCTGTCGGAAAAACATGAGTTAGCCAAGCTGAAAGATCTGCCAGCCGTCACGCTGGATGGCCATCAGGTTGAAGTCTGCGCCAACATCGGTACCGTGCGCGATATCGCTGGTGCTGAACGCAATGGCGCAGAAGGTGTGGGCCTCTACCGCACCGAATTCCTGTTTATGGACCGCGACTCGCTGCCAAGCGAAGAAGAGCAGTTCCAGGCGTATAAAGCCGTTGCTGAAGCGATGGGCTCACAGGCCGTCATCGTGCGTACCATGGATATTGGCGGTGACAAAGATCTGCCCTACATGAACCTGCCGAAAGAAGAGAACCCGTTCCTCGGCTGGCGCGCAATCCGTATCGCCATGGACCGCAAAGAGATTCTGCATGCGCAGCTGCGCGCCATCCTGCGCGCCTCCTCTTTCGGTAAACTGCGCATCATGTTCCCGATGATTATCTCAGTTGAAGAAGTCCGCAGCCTGAAAGCAGAGCTGGAATTGCTGAAAGCGCAGTTGCGTGAAGAAGGCAAAGCTTTTGATGAAAGCATTGAAGTCGGTATTATGGTGGAAACGCCAGCCTCGGCTGTAATCGCGCATCATCTGGCGAAGGAAGTCGACTTCTTCAGTATCGGCACAAACGATCTGACGCAGTATACTCTGGCGGTCGATCGTGGTAATGATTTGATCTCACACCTGTACAATCCAATGACGCCGTCTGTGCTTAACTTAATTAAGCAAGTCATTGATGCATCTCACGCTGAAGGTAAATGGACCGGCATGTGTGGTGAGCTGGCAGGTGATGAACGTGCTACACTACTGTTACTGGGAATGGGGCTGGACGAGTTCAGCATGAGTGCCATTTCTATCCCTGGCATCAAGAAAATCATTCGTAATACTAACTTTGAAGATGCGAAGGCATTGGCAGAGCAGGCCCTGGCTCAACCGACAGCGGAAGATTTAATGAATCTGGTTAACAAATTCATTAAGGAAAAAACGCTCTGCTAATCTGCATGATGCTGGCCCCAAATTACTGCTTAGGAGAAGATCATGGGTTTGTTTTCTAAACTTTTTGGCGAAAAAACGGATAGCGCTGGGACTATTGATATCGTAGCGCCTCTGTCAGGCGAAATCGTGAATATTGAAGACGTACCAGATGTGGTGTTTGCAGAAAAAATCGTGGGCGACGGTATTGCCATCAAGCCCAGCGGCAACAAAATGGTTGCGCCTGTTGATGGGACTATCGGTAAGATTTTTGAAACCAATCATGCTTTTTCGATTGAATCTGACAACGGCATTGAGCTGTTCGTACACTTCGGTATCGATACCGTTGAACTGAAAGGCGAAGGCTTCAAACGTATCGCTGAAGAAGGCCAGAAGGTCAAAAAAGGCGATGTGGTTATCGAGTTCGATTTGCCACTGCTGGAAGAGAAAGCAAAATCAACCCTGACGCCGGTTGTCATCTCCAACATGGATGAAATCAAGGAACTGATTAAGCTGTCTGGCCAGGTTACTGTGGGTGAAACCCCGGTGATTCGCATCAGAAAGTAAGCGTTTATCTGTAACATAACGGCACCTTCGGGTGCCGTTATTGTTTCTGCTGTGCTCTCTCAGGGCCGCCAGCGTGGCAGACGCAGCGTGAGCGCCAGTCCCCCTTCTGGCCGATTCCGGGCCTCAACTTCACCATGATGTGCCAGTATCACTTTACGCACGATAGCCAGCCCCAGACCATACCCCTTTCCCATCAGCGGCGAGTTAACCCGCACAAACGGGTCAAAGATGCTGGAGAGTTTCTCCTCATCAACGCCCGGTCCCTGATCGCGCACCTGAATCACCAGCCACTGCTGTTCCGTTCGCAGATATACCTCAATCTGTTGCCCCGGCGGAGAAAAGCGCAACGCGTTGCGTAGCACATTCTCTGTCGCGCGCCGTATCAGCTCCGCATTACCACGGACGGTGTAATCTGCCCGACCGTCAACCTGAAGGGCTACCTGCACGCCAGGCACCTGCGCTTCATAGCGGACATCGGCGATCACGGCCTGCAGCAGACCGGTCAGATCGACATATTGCTCATCCGGAATGCTTTCATATTCGGCCCGTGACAGTGTCAGCAGCTCACCGATCATTTTATCCAGCCTGCGCGCCTCTTCATCAATGCGGTCAAGCGAACTGTTAACATTTTCGGGTGTCTGGCGCGCCAGTCCGGTGGCCAGCTGCAGCCGGGCCAGCGGTGAACGCAGCTCATGCGAGATATCATGCAGCAGCTCTTCACGGGCGCGTACCAGGGTATCCAGCCGCTCAACCATGGCATCAAAAGCTTCAGCAACGGTAGAGAGTTCGTCGCGGCGCCTGCGCATGACTGGAAAAAGCCGGACGCGTAAATCCCCTTCCGCGACCCGGGAAAAGCCTTCCCGCAGCTGACGCAGGGGACGCGTAAGATTCCAGGCCAGCAGCAGGCTAAAGAGCAGCCCCACTGAACCGGCAAAAATAAACATCGGTTCAGGAATGTTGAGAAACCGGCGCGGCATCCGGGTCATGGTGCTGTCTTTGCGAATGCCATCCAGGTCGTAGCGCAGCTGATAGGATTTGCCATCGGCGCCCTGCACCCAGCGTACCACCTCTTCGGGGAAGCGCCCGTGGATAGCCTGATTCACGCGATTCTCAGCGGACGGAGGCTGTGCCAGTTGGGTGACGTGGAAAAACTGCCGGTCGCCTTCGCTCCAGTCCGACAGCATCGCCGTCAGCGCCTCAGGCCCGCTGCGCTCCAGCACTGACGCGGCAGAGGTCATCTGCAAATCGACGATGCGCCGAATCGCGACGATTTCCGGCGGATCATGCTGTTTACCTGACAGCGTAAAGCCAAGCCAGATCAGCTGGCTCATAATGACAAACACGATCCAGAAGCCGATGAAGATCTTCCAGAACATGCGTCCCCGATAGTTCTGCCTCATCGTATGCGATAGCCGATACTGCGGACGGTTTCAATGTTAATACTGTCTGCGGTCAGCGCACTGAGCTTCTGACGGATGTTGCTGATATGCACATCGACACTGCGATCATAGGCTTCACGCGGGCGGCCCAGCCCCTTCTCTGAGAGCTCATCTTTTGAAACCACTCTGTCCGGCGCGCGCAGCAGCAGGTCGAGCAGGTTAAATTCCGAGGCGGTCAGGTCAAACGGCCTGCCCTGCCATTCACTCACGCGGGTAGCCGGATTGAGCGAAAGCTCGCTCCAGCGCAGCGGCTCTTTCGACTCGGGCAGCGGTGGCTGCTCCTCGAAACGGCGTAATACCGCACGCAGACGCGCCACCAGTTCGCGCGGATAACAGGGCTTAGGCATATAATCATCCGCGCCCATCTCCAGACCGATTACCCGATCGATATTGTCGCCCCTGGCAGTCAGCATAATCACCGGTATGCGGCTTTTCTGGCGCACCTGGCGCAACACGTCAATACCGCTCATATCAGGCAGCATGATATCCAGAATCAGGGCGGTGTAAGCGCCCGAAAGCGCCCCCTCTATTCCGGCGCTGCCGGTGAGAACCAGCTGGGCGTCGAACCCTTCTGCAATCAGGTACTGGCTTAACATCGTGCCTAATTCAACATCATCATCAACAAGCAAAATTTTCATGGTTATCTCTCAGCAGAACTGGCGCTATTTTGTCCTGTCGCTGACGTTCACGCAGCCTGATTTACGCGATCCTTACAGATTCATTATCCCCGTAGCGGGCAATTCTGGCGAAAAAAAAACCTGTGGGCGGTAAACGCACACAGGTCTGATGCCGTCTCAGTCAGGGTTACTGATGATAGAGCCCGGTTGAGAGATAACGATCGCCACGATCGCAGGCGATCGCCACCACCACGCTGCCAGGATTGGTCTGTGCAATACGCAATGCCCCCGCGACCGCGCCGCCCGAACTGACGCCGCAGAAAATCCCTTCGCGCCGTGCCAGCTCCCGCATCGTCTCTTCCGCTTCTTTCTGCGTCATGTCCATCACGTCATCCACCAGATCGGGTCGGTAGATTCCCGGCAGATAGGCCAGCGGCCAGCGGCGGATGCCCGGAATGCTGCTGCCTTCGCTGGGCTGCAGACCGATTACCTGCACGCCGCTGTTCTGCTCTTTGAGGTAGCGTCCGACGCCGGTGATCGTGCCAGTGGTACCCATGCTGGAGACAAAATGGGTCATGCGCTGGTTCGACTGCTGCCAGAGCTCCGGGCCGGTGGTCTGATAGTGACCCAGCGGATTGTCGGGATTGTTGAACTGGTCCAGTACCCGGCCTTCACCGCGTGCAGCCATCGCCTGGGCCAGATCGCGGGCGCCTTCCATACCCTGCTCCCGGGGCACCAGAATCAGCTCCGCACCATAGGCCCGCATGGCATCCTGCCGCTCCTGACTCATGTTGTCCGGCATCAGCAGACGCAGACGGTACCCTTTCATGGCCGCGATCATCGCCAGCGCGATACCGGTGTTGCCACTGGTAGCTTCGATCAGCTGATCGCCCGGTGAAATCTCTCCGCGCCGTTCCGCCTGATGGATCATCGACCAGGCCGCACGATCTTTCACCGAACCGGCCGGGTTATTCCCCTCCAGCTTCAGCCAGACTTCACTGCCGTTGGCGGGCGTCAGGCGCTGCAGTTTAATCAGCGGCGTATTGCCGATGGTGTTTTCAAGAGTCGTCACGGTGTGGTTCCTGGCCTGTTACAAACGAGAGGCGAAAAAAAGGCGGGAGTGACACTCCCGCCCGCTGTTGATGTGAAAATATCAGGCGCTCTGCGCAAAGGCAACTGCGCGCAGCGGCTTGTCGCCCTTATAGAGGCGTGCCTGCTGTAACCCCACAAACAGACGCTCACCGCGAATCGGGGCCGTCTGCTCACCTTCAAACACCAGCGAGAAGGGTTCGCTCTGCCAGCCAACAGGCTGAACCACCAGCTGCCAGAAATGACCGCGCGGGCTGACTTCCAGTACCTGAACCGGCAGAGGCGTTTCCAGGCTGCTGCGTCGCGACACGTCGATCTCCCACGGACGCAGGAACAGCTCAACCGCGCCCTGATGGGCAGAGGTGTAGCCCAGCGGCCAGTGGTGCGCACCGACGTGGAACTGCGATCCCTGGATCTCGCCATCAAAGCGATTCACTTCGCCCAGGAACTCCAGCACAAAGCGGGTCGCCGGTTCACGCCACACATCGTCTGGCGTGCCAGCCTGTTCGATATTACCCTGACTCATCACCACCACGCGATCGGCGACTTCCATCGCCTCTTCCTGATCGTGGGTCACAAATACACTGGTAAATTTCAGCTCTTCATGCAGCTCGCGCAGCCAGCGGCGCAGCTCTTTTCGCACCTGTGCATCCAGCGCACCGAAAGGTTCATCCAGCAGCAGGATTTGCGGCTCAACGGCTAACGCTCGCGCCAGCGCCACACGCTGTTTCTGACCGCCCGAGAGCTGAGCCGGAAAGCGGTTCGCCAGATGGCCCAGCTGCACCATCTCCAGCAGACGGGTAACACGCTGTCTGATCTCCGCCGCAGAAGGACGTTCACGGCGTGGCAGGACGGTCAGACCAAAGGCGATGTTGTCGAAGACGGTCATGTGGCGGAACAGTGCATAGTGCTGGAAAACAAACCCGACCTGACGATCGCGCGCATGCAGGCGGCTGACATCAGTGCCATGAAAACGGATCTGACCGCTGTTCTGATGCTCCAGCCCGGCAATGATGCGCAGCAGCGTGGTTTTACCCGAGCCTGATGGGCCAAGCAGCGCCACCATTTCACCCGAGGCAATATCCAGAGAGATATCGTTCAGCACCGAGGTGCGACCAAAGGATTTGTTGATCTTGTTAATCTCAATGCTCATGATTTCCCTCCTGTTGCAGACGTTTGTGCTGCTGCTCTAAGCGCCACTGCAGGATGCTTTTCAGAAACAGCGTCACAATTGCCATCAGGGTCAGCAGCGCGGCCGCGGTAAAGGCGCCCACCGTGTTGTAGTCCTGATGCAATAATTCAACCTGAAGCGGCAAAGTATAGGTTTCACCGCGAATCGATCCCGAAACCACTGAGACCGCACCAAATTCACCAATCGCACGGGCATTGGTCAGCACAATGCCGTACAGCAGCGCCCAGCGAATGTTCGGCAGCGTTACGCGCCGGAACATCTGCCAGCCGGAAGCGCCCAGCAGCACCGCCGCTTCATCTTCATGGCTGCCCTGACTCAGCATTACCGGTACCAGTTCGCGCACTACAAACGGACAGGTCACAAACACGGTCGCCAGCACCATGCCCGGCCAGGAAAACATAATCTGAATGTTATGGGCATCCAGCCAGCCGCCCGCCGGCCCATTAACGCCCCAGAACAGCAGATACATCAGCCCCGCCACCACTGGCGACACTGCAAAAGGAATATCAAACAGGGTCAGCAGCAGCTGGCGCCCCGGGAAGGTAAAGCGCGTAACCAGCCAGGCCAGCAGCGTGCCAAATACCAGGTTAACCGGTACAGTGATCAGCGCCACCATTACCGTCAGCCAGATCGCATGCAACATGTCCGGGTCAGAAAGATTGTTGAGGGCCGCGATCAGCCCCTGATTCAGTGCTTCCCAGAAGATAGAGATCATCGGCACGACCAGCAGCAGAATCGAAACCAGCGCCCCGATGCTAATCAGCAGCCATTTGGCCCAGTTCACCGGCTGACGCGCCGCGTGATTAAGTTGCGAAACCTCAGCCATCAGTGGCCTCCCAGACGACGGCCAAAGCGGCTCTGTAATGTGTTAATCGCAAACAATAGAATCAGTGAGGCCATCAGAATAACCGACGCGATGGCGCTGGCCGCCGGATAGTCGAACTCCTGCAGACGGACAAAAATCATCAGTGACGTTACTTCCGTTTTCCAGGCAATGTTGCCCGCGATAAAGATGACGGCACCGAATTCCCCCAGGCTGCGGGTAAACGAGAGCGCCGTGCCTGCCAGCAGCGCCGGGGCCACTTCCGGCAGCACGACGCGGCGGAAGCTCTGCCACGGCGTAGCGCCCAGGGTTTCGGCCGCCTCTTCATACTCCGGGCCTAACTCCTCCAGCACTGGCTGAACGGTACGCACCACAAACGGAATGCTGGTAAAAGCCATCGCAATGGCGATACCAATCCAGGTGTAGGAGATTTTGATGTCGAAATGGGCAAACCACTGTCCGTACCAGCCGCTGACAGAGAAGAGTCCGGCCAGCGTCAGACCCGCCACGGCGGTCGGCAGAGCAAACGGCAGATCCATCAGGCCATCCAGCAGCGCGCGTCCCGGGAAGCGATAACGGGTCAGGATCCACGCCATCAGCATGCCGAAAACGGCATTAAACAGGGAGGCGACGCCGGCCGAAAGCAGCGTTACTTTATAGGCTGCCACCAGCTGCGGATTGGTCACCACATCCCAGTACTGCTGCAGCGTCATCTGAGACAGCTGCATGATGACTGCACTGATCGGCAGCAGCAGAATCAGGCAGGTAAAGAGCAGGCTGGTGCCGAGGCTGAGCCCAAAACCAGGCAGAACGCGTTTATGGCTGGCTGCAAACATCATTCGCGCCCCGCCGCTAAGAGCTGGTCAAGCTCGCCACCACTGGCGAAATGAGTCTTCATCACCTTATCCCAGCCGCCAAACGCCTCTTCTACCCGGAACAGCGTGGTCTGCGGAAAACGATCTTTCTGCGCCGACATCAGCTGAGGGTTATTTACGCGATAGTAATAACCGGTGATGATATTCTGCGCTTCTGGCGTGTAGAGGTAGTTCAGATAGGCAGTGGCGGCCGCTGTGGTGTTGTTGAGGGCGACATTTTTGTCCACCCAGGCAACCGGAAACTCCGCCAGAATATCGGTTTTCGGCACGATGACTTCATACTCATCTTTGCCGTACTGGTTGCGAATGTTATTCACTTCCGACTCGAAGCTAATCAGCACGTCGCCCAACCCGCGCTCGGCAAAAGTGGTGGTCGCGCCGCGGCCGCCGGTGTCGAACACTTCCACATTTTTCAGAAACTGCGCCATAAAGGCCCGGGTCTTAGCCTGGTCGCCCCCGTCCGCTTTATCCGCTGCGCCCCAGGCGGCCAGATAGGTATAGCGGCCATTGCCAGAGGTTTTCGGGTTAGGGAAAATCAGCTTCACATCGCTGCGGATTAAATCAGACCAGTCGTGAATCTGTTTTGGATTGCCTTTGCGCACCAGAAACGCCATGGTGGAGTAGAAAGGCGAACTGTTGTTCGGCAGACGGCTTTTCCAGTCTGCGGCTATCAGGTTGCCTTTATCGTGCAGCACCTGCACATCCGTGACCTGGTTATAGGTCACCACATCCGCGCGCAGTCCCTGCAGAATCGCCAGCGCCTGTTTCGATGAACCGGCGTGCGACATCTTAATGGTCAGCGGATCTGCCGGATGCGCGGCGTCCCACTGTTTAACGAAGGGGGCATTCAGGGCAACAAACAGCTCCCGTGACACATCGTAAGAGCTGTTAAGAAGTTCAGTGGCGTTGACTGCGCCAGCCAGGCTCAGCGACAACGCGATACCGCTCACGACTTTATTCATCGCTTGTAATGTCATTTGGCACCCTGAAAAAGTTTGATGCGGATCTCGCCCGCTGAAGCATCAGTTTATTTATAACTCAGCGAAAACGAGTAACGGTTTTATATATCGTTTGATGATTTCAAAGTCGAAAAAAGCATAAGACGGCGGCAGAGTTTATGCTGAATTCAGCAAAAGCCGATGGCGGTGATAAGAGGTGTGCGGAACAGAATCGGGGGAGGCGTCAGCGGCCGCCGCGCGGGCGGCTCGCTGACAGGCAGGCACTTAACGCTGCCAGATGATTTTGCTGATTTTCCAGCTTTTCAGCGTATCGTCAGATGGCATCAATCCCTCTGGTCCATGCCAGTTGCCGTGATAGAGATAGGTCAAATGCTGACTGCCAGGCGCACGACAGGCCACGTCACGTGCATCCGCGCCGCTGGCCAGGGTGCAGTTGTTAAAGGCTTTCGTGAACTTCTCGCTGAAGGCGTCACCCACTTTACTGCCATCGTGGCTGACAATCGCGCTGTCCATCACCTCAATACGCTCGACCTGCGACTGCCCCTCAATCACCAGCTTCACCTTGCCGTCATTGAGCGCCTGCCAGAAAGAGACCACCTGGCCATTCTGGCTGCGCATCCCCTGACGAAGGGTATAGTCGCCATTCAGCCCGGCACTGATCGCGTCCTCTTTCATGGCGGTCGAGGCTGTCAGGCCGCCCACACCCTGTTCAGTGGCAGTTAGTGAGACACCGAACCAGTTCCACGGCAGCGCCGAGGACCAGTGATAACTGAGCGGATTCCACCAGCTTACCTGCTGGCTGCTGTCTGCGCCGGAACCCGAACTGGCACAGCCGCTTAACACCACAGCGGCGAGCAGTAACGTGGAACGAACAGCTTTCATGAAAACTCCTGTGAATACGAGGCCGGAAAGGCGGAACTGATTGGAGTCGCAAAGCGCCAAAAAGTTTAATTAAGATGCTGTTCGGGCAGAAAGCAGTCGCGGCAGCGCTGGCTGAAATGCAGCCAGAGCAGCGCCAGCAGGTCGAACAGCGTCAGCATCAGCGGCAGCGGCGAATTCAGCAGGTCGCCCTGAACAAACTGCATCGCCTGCCAGATCAGGTTCATCAGCAGCGACAGCGAGAGCACGCTGCGCCAGTGCTGCCAGAGTCGCGGCAGGCGCAGGCGATAGCCGGTCAGCAGCATGCCCGCCAGCGCCGGTAAGCCCAGCGCCAGACCTGTCCAGAACGCCTGACGATCCGGATAGAAGAGCGCCAGCAGATCGTTGCCCTGCTGGCGCGACGCGCCGGCCATCACCAGCAGCAGCCACGTCCGCGCCTGAAGCAACAGGATCAGCCAGAAAAGAAACGGCAGCCGTAGCTGCCCTCTGGCGTCATATTCGTCCGGCAGGTAGCGCGGCGACGGTTTAGTACTCACGATCTTCGATCAGACGTTTGCCAAACAGCAGCGCATCCACCGGTTCATAATCGAGCTTCTCATAGAACGCTACCACCTGATCGTTCTCTTCACGAATCATCAGGTGCAGTTTCGGACAGCCGCGTGCAATCAGCTTTTTCTCCAGGCGGTTCATCAGGGCATTGGCAAAACCACGTCCCTGATAGTCAGGATGCACGGCCAGATAATAGGCCGCACCGCGATGACCATCGTAACCGCCCATCAGCGTACCCACGACCACCCCGCCCACTTCCGCGACCAGGAAGAGATCGGGGTCATGCTGCATCTTGCGTTCGATATCCAGCTCCGGATCGTTCCATGGCCGTAACAAATCGCAACGTTCCCACAGGGTGATCACTTCTTCAAAATCTTCCTGGCGGAAGGCGCGGATTTCCATCTTCTTTACCTGTAAATAAGCACAATTTGCTGATTATCACGCATTCTCTGCTACACGCAACCCTGGTCTGACGGGCGGCAAATAAAAAAGCGCAAATTTTCTGTTTGCGGCCTGCAATACAAAGTAATGCCCTGAAATGGTTCTGTGATCGCAGGCAGCGGAGCCTTAGGCTATAACACCGGCAGGATTTTTGTTACCGGACCCGCACATGCATCTGCTTAAACGTTTGATTCACCGTCGTCAGTTACTGCTTTCCGGGCTGGCTCTGGCCATTTTATCGCCGCGTGCGGTTCAGGCCAGAGAGCAGTCGGCTCTTTCAGAGCGCCCGCGTCATCCGCGCCCGGCCTCCCCGTCGAAAAATGGTAAACGCATCGTGATGATCGATCCCGGTCATGGCGGCATCGATTCGGGTGCCGTTGGCGAAGAGGGCTCGGAAGAGAAACACATCGTGCTGGAGATTGCCGGTAACGTGAAGCGTCAGCTTCAGAGTCATCCGCGCATCGAAGTGCGTCTGACCCGCGACAGCGACCACTTTATTCCGCTCTATCAGCGGGTGGAGATCGCCCATCAGCATGGCGCGCATCTGTTTATGTCCATCCACGCCGATGGGTTTACCAGTCCCGAGGCCAGCGGCGCCTCCGTGTTTGCGCTCTCTAACCGCGGAGCCAGCAGCTCAATGGCGCGCTATCTCTCCCAGCGCGAGAACGACGCGGATAAAGTAGGCGGCGTGAAAGCGCAGCAGCAGGATCACTATCTGCAGCAGATTCTGTTCGATCTGGTGCAGACCGACACCATCAGGAACAGCCTGACGCTGGGCAAGCACGTACTGGATCAGATCCGTCCGGTGCATCATCTCCACAGCCAGCATACGGAGCAGGCGGCCTTTGCGGTGCTGAAGTCACCGTCTATTCCGTCAGTGCTGGTCGAAACCTCCTTTATTACCAATCCGCGCGAAGAGCAGTTGCTCGGCACCACTGCATTTCGCCAGAAAATCGCCTCTGCGATTGCCAGCGGCATCGTTAATTACTTTGATGAGTTTGACCGGCGCAACGCCTGATGCGGCGGGACGGTTTGCACCCTGCTTCGCGCCGCACTCATGCAAGCGGCGCGGTTTGGCGTATAATCCGCTCAGACTAAACCGACGATAAGCGAAAAGATGGCTGATATTTCCCGCGTAAAAGCGTTCCTGCTCGCCCTGCAGGATGAGATTTGTAACCAGCTGGCGGCTGAAGATGGCGGCGCGCAGTTTGCCGAAGATAGCTGGCAGCGTCCCGGCGGCGGCGGCGGCCAGAGCCGCGTCCTGCGCAACGGTGCCGTGTTTGAACAGGCGGGCGTAAACTTCTCCCATGTGCATGGCGATCAGATGCCCGCTTCGGCGACGGCACACCGTCCTGAACTGGCGGGTCGCAGCTTTGAAGCGATGGGCGTGTCACTGGTCATCCACCCGAACAACCCCTACGTGCCCACCAGCCACGCCAACGTGCGCTTTTTTATCGCCGAGAAACCAGGCGCCGATCCGGTGTGGTGGTTTGGCGGCGGCTTTGACCTGACGCCGTTCTACGGCTTTGAAGAAGATGCGCTGCACTGGCATCAGACGGCCGCTGAACTCTGCCAGCCGTTTGGCGAGGATGTCTATCCGCGCTATAAAAAGTGGTGCGACGACTATTTTTACCTGAAGCACCGGGATGAGCAGCGCGGCATCGGTGGCCTGTTCTTTGACGATCTCAATACGCCTGACTTTGAGCAGAGCTTCAGCTTTATGCAGGCGGTGGGCCGTGGCTTTATCGATGCCTACCGGCCGATTGTGGCGCGCCGTAAAGATCACCCGTTTGGCGAACGCGAGCGCCAGTTCCAGCTCTATCGCCGTGGCCGCTATGTCGAGTTCAATCTGGTCTGGGATCGTGGCACGCTTTTTGGTCTGCAGACCGGCGGCCGCACAGAGTCGATCCTGATGTCGATGCCGCCGCTGGTGCGCTGGGAATATGATTATCAGCCCGAAGCTGGCTCGCCAGAGGCTGCGCTCTATCGCGATTTCCTGCCGGTGAAAAACTGGCTCAACCTGCCCCTCTGATCGTCTCTGCCGCCGCAGTGCGGGTCTGATCCCGCGCTGCGCTTACCGCTCTCCCCCTTTTACATCCTCCGAATTACGGGGCACGGATTGCTACAGTGTTGCCTGCGTCATTTGTCCTGACTGCTATGCTTAAGGATGGAATATGGCGCACTCACGGTTTACATCGCATGACGGCTTCTTCGCACCGCCTCGCAGCGCAACAATCAGAGAAACCGCATTTTCATCAGAAAGGCGCTGTTGCAATGTTATGGGTTCACGTTACCGGTAGCAGAATCCGCCACAGACCGGCTGCGAGGCCTGAGGTGCTCCCTGTTCGCTGTCACTTTTCTTTTCAAGGAGTTTAGAAATGAACCAGTTAGAAGCCCTAAAACAGTTCACCACCGTGGTGGCTGACAGTGGTGATATCGAATCGATTCGTCATTATCACCCCGAAGATGCCACCACCAATCCGTCACTCATTCTGAAAGCGTCCGGCCTGGAAGGGTATAAACACCTGATGGACGACGCGATTGAGTACGCGAAAAAGCAGGGCGGCAGCAAAGAGACGCAGATCATCAACGCCAGCGACAAAGTGGCGATCAACCTTGGTATGGAGATCCTGAAAAGCATACCGGGCCGTGTTTCGACCGAAGTGGATGCGCGCCTCTCCTTCGATCGTGGCATGTGTGTGACCAAAGCAGAAAAACTGATCCGGATGTATGAGGAGCACGGCATCGACCGCTCCCGCGTGCTGATCAAGCTGGCCTCCACCTGGGAAGGCATCCGCGCGGCGGAAGAGCTGGAGAAGAACGGTATCCAGTGTAATCTGACGCTGCTCTTCTCCTTTGCCCAGGCGCGTGCCTGTGCCGAAGCGGGCGTCTACCTGATCTCCCCGTTCGTGGGCCGCATCTACGACTGGTATAACTCGCGTAAGCCGATGGAACCCTACGTGGCGGATGAAGATCCGGGCGTGAAATCCGTGCGTCGCATCTACGATTACTACAAAAAGCACCGTTACAGCACCATCATCATGGGCGCCAGCTTCCGTAAAGTGGAGCAGATTGTGGCGCTGGCCGGCTGCGACCGCCTGACCCTCTCGCCTAACCTGCTGGAAGAGCTGCAGAACAGCGATGCGCCGCTGGAGCGCAAACTGGAACCCTCTACCGAAGGCTTCCATCAGCCGTCACCGCTCTCCGAAGCAGAGTTCCGCTGGGAACATAACCAGGATCCGATGGCAGTGGAAAAACTCTCTGACGGCATCCGTCAGTTCGCCGTTGACCAGCAGAAGCTGGAAGATGTGCTTGCCGCACGCCTGTAGTCTTGATTTTAGTCGGGCGGGACTTTCCCGCCCTGATGCTTAATAAGGGAGAACTTTATGTCCTCACGCAGAGAACTGGCAAACGCGATCCGTGCACTCAGTATGGATGCGGTACAGAAGGCAAACTCAGGCCACCCCGGTGCCCCGATGGGCATGGCCGACATCGCCGAAGTGCTATGGCGCGACTTCCTCCAGCACAACCCGACCAATCCCGCCTGGCTTGATCGCGACCGCTTTATCCTCTCCAACGGCCACGGCTCTATGCTGCTCTACAGCCTGCTGCACCTGAGCGGTTACGACCTGCCGATTGAAGAGCTGAAAAATTTCCGTCAGCTGCACTCCAAAACGCCGGGCCACCCGGAGATCGGCTACACACCAGGCGTAGAAACCACCACCGGTCCGCTGGGCCAGGGGCTGGCTAACGCCGTCGGTTTAGCGATTGCTGAACGCACCCTGGCGGCGCAGTTTAACCGTCCGGATCATGAGATCGTCGACCACCACACCTACGTGTTTATGGGTGACGGCTGTCTGATGGAGGGGATTTCACACGAGGTCTGCTCACTGGCTGGCACCCTGGGTCTGGGCAAGCTGATCGGCTTCTACGATCACAACGGTATTTCTATCGACGGTGAAACGGAAGGCTGGTTTACCGACGACACCCACAAACGCTTCGAGTCCTACAACTGGCATGTGATTGGCGACATCGATGGTCATGACGCCGATGCTATCCGTGCGGCAATCCAGGAAGCGCAGAGCGTGACCGATAAGCCGTCGCTGATTATCTGCCGCACCATTATCGGCTTCGGTTCACCAAACAAGGCCGGTAAAGAGGAGTCACATGGCGCGGCGCTGGGTGAGGCCGAAGTCGCCCTGACCCGTAAACAGCTCGGCTGGAACTACCCGGCGTTTGAGATTCCGGCTGAGATCTATCAGCAGTGGGATGCCAAAGCCGCCGGGGCCGAGCGCGAAAAAGCCTGGAATGAGAAATTTGCGGCCTATAAAGCGGCCCATCCTGAGCTGGCGAAAGAGTATGAACGCCGCATGAATGGCGAGATGCCTTCGACCTGGGAAACGGAAGCAACCCGCTTCATTCAGGAACTGCAGGCTAACCCGCAAAAAATTGCCAGCCGTAAAGCCTCGCAGAACTCACTGGAAGCCTACGGTAAATTACTGCCAGAATTCCTGGGTGGTTCCGCTGACCTTGCGCCGAGTAACCTCACCATCTGGTCAGGCTCTAAATCGATCAAAGAGGACCCGGCCGGTAACTATATCCACTACGGCGTCCGTGAATTCGGGATGACGGCGATTGGTAACGGCATCGCGCATCATGGCGGCTTTGTTCCGTACACCGCGACCTTCCTGATGTTCGTGGAATATGCGCGTAACGCCGCGCGTATGGCGGCGCTGATGAAAGCCCGCCAGATCCTGGTCTACACCCATGACTCCATCGGTCTGGGCGAAGATGGCCCGACCCACCAGCCGGTAGAGCAGATCGCCAGCCTGCGCCTGACGCCGAACATGAGCGTCTGGCGTCCGTGTGATCAGGTGGAAACGGCGGTAGCGTGGAAAGCGGCAATCGAACGCCATCATGGTCCGACCGCGCTGATCCTCTCCCGTCAGAATCTGCTGCAGCCGGAACGCACCCCGGAGCAGATCGATAACATCAAACGCGGCGGCTATGTGCTGAAGGATTGCGAGGGTACGCCAGACGTGATTCTGATCGCCACCGGTTCAGAGGTGGAGATCACCCTGGGCGCGGCAGAGAAGCTCACCTCGGGTGGTCACAAGGTCCGTGTCGTGTCACTGCCGTCAACCGACCTGTTTGATGCGCAGGATGCCGCCTACCGCGAATCCGTTCTGCCTTCTGGTGTGAAAGCGCGTGTGGCGGTCGAAGCGGGTATTGCCGATTACTGGTTCAAGTATGTCGGCCTTGAGGGCGCGATTGTCGGCATGACCACCTTCGGCGAATCCGCGCCAGCAGGCGATCTCTTCGCGGAGTTTGGCTTCACGGTAGAAAACATCGTCAGCCATGCAGAAGCCTTACTGAAACCTGCATAATGCGCTGGCCCTTCCCGTCAACGCGGGAGGGGCCCTTTTCGCTTATTGCCCGCAACAGAAAAAAAACTCTCTTTCCCTCTTCACGCCCTGCGCAAACTGATTACTATAGAGTTCCTGTTTAATGCTGCCTCTGCATGGCTGTGCGTCTGTTCCTGCAGCTATCTGGCTGGAATAATACCCTGCTGACCGGGTCTGTCCCCGCCAGCTTAAGGCAGATTTTCACTGAATTTTAGAGCGAAGCCACCTCCGTTGAACATGCGCACTTCCTATTTACTGGTCCTGATGGTTTCACTGCTTCCCCTGAAAAGCATGGCGCAGGTCGCGCCCGATCCGCTGCTGGCTTCACAGATTGTCGATCGCTATGCCGAGCATATCTTTTATGGCAGTGGTGCAACCGGCATGGCGCTGGTGGCGATTGATGGCAATCAGCGGGTCTTTGCCAGCTTTGGTGAAACCCGTCCCGGCAACAACGTCCGCCCGCAAAAAGACTCGCTGATTCGCATCGCCTCACTGAGTAAGCTGATGACCAGCGAAGTGATGGTGAAGCTGGCAGAGCGCGGGCAGATTCGCCTTGATGATCCTCTGAGCAAATATGCGCCTCCCGGCACCCGCGTTCCCGCCTGGAATGGTCAGCCAATTCGCCTGATTAACCTGTCGACCCATACCAGCGGACTGCCACGTGAGCAGCCTGGCGGCAAAGCGCAGCGGCCGGTGTTTGTCTGGCCGACACGCAGCGAACGCTGGAGCTGGCTGTCACATGCGAATCTCAAAGCGGCCCCGGGCAGCAGTGCCGCCTATTCTAACCTGGGCTACGATCTGCTGGGCGACGCCCTGGCACGCGCCAGCGGCACGCCCTATCCTGCCCTGCTTCAGCAGCTGATCACCCGCCCGCTCGGCATGAAAGATACGACCTTCACGCCGTCGCCAGAGCAGTGTGGTCGCCTGATGGTGGCGGAAAAAGGCGCCAGCCCCTGTAACAACACTCTGGCGGCGATTGGCAGCGGCGGTGTGTACTCTACGCCGGATGATATGGGCCGCTGGATGCAGCAGTTTTTAAACTCTTCAGTTAACCACCGTACCCCGCAGATTGACCGGCTGCAGACGCTGATTTATCGTCGCGACCAGCTGAATAAAGTGGAAGGTATGGATGTGCCAGGCAAAGCGGATGCGCTGGGTATGGGCTGGGTCTATATGGGCCCCAAAAACGGCCGCCCTGGCATTATTCAGAAAACCGGCGGTGGCGGCGGATTCATCACCTATATGGCGATGGTGCCGCAGCATAACGTGGGCGTCTTTGTGGTAGTGACCCGCTCTCCGCTGACCCGCTTTACGCCAATGAGCGACGGTGTGAATAATATGCTGGCCGAACTGGTCGGCAACCAGTCCGGCTCACCAATGATGGTGCAGGCGATCCGCTAACGCTGCTGAACACTGCCATCAGACTGGCTGACCCACAGGGTTGGCCAGTCGTCACTGCTGTGCCAGGCGTCACAGGTGGACTCTTCCGCGTACTCCGCTAATACAAAGCGGGTGCCATCGAACTGCCAGCGTGTGGCAGTGCCGCAATCTCCCAGTCCCCGTCCTTTACCAAATGTGTAAAGCTGGCCGCTGGCCGCATCATAGTCTGCGTTTATCAGCTCCAGCTGCCGGTCACTGGTGCCCGGGGGCGTAAACGGCAGGGTCAGCGTGATGCCACGCGCCACATAAGGCGGGCTGCGCGTCACTTCAAACGCCAGATCGATCACGTTATAGGCCCCTCTCTCACAGCTGACCAGCAGCAGCGCGCGCTGGTCGGTCAGCGGAGCCACGCTGACTTCGCGGCGCAGCGGGTCCAGTGAGCAGGCATCAGTATTCACACGCCAGGTTCCGTAATCGATTAATCCGCTGGTTTCCTCGCGCGTCAGTGCTGCTGGCGGCATCACGGCAGGTGGCAGAGGCGGTAGTGCAGGCGGCGGCGGAACGTCCCAGCTGGCGCGTTCGCCACGCCTGATCCAGGCACTCATGCTATTGACCCGCCCCTGCGTATCATCCATCAGCAGCAGAGCCGCTTTCATGCCCCGCAGTGAGATGAGTGCATCAGGGTCGTAGGTGAGCTGCAGGGCTTTCGCCTCCATCACCAGATCAAAAAATTCATCAATGGCGATGGCATTACTGGTCGCAAGATGGTGAGGTTCGACCGTCCAGTGTTTGAGGTCAGGTTGCAGGCGGCGCTGATCGAGCAGCAGGTTATCCCTGAGCGGACCGCCGGGCAAAGCGCCACTGTAGGCGCTGCCATAGTCGATTCGCAGTAACGGGCGATCGTTAACGCCCGCATGACGCGAAATCGTCATCACCAGCCCTTTATCGCCAGGGATATTACGCGCCACGCAAAAGGCTTCGTTGTTACAGGTGATTTGCCAGTCGTTGAATGACTTTTGCAGTGGTTCCGCCTGAACAGAGGCAACCCACAAAGACGGCAACAGCCACAGCGATTTCATCCAGTACGACATCAAGAAAATCGATCTCCGAATAGTCAGAGAGAAGAGGATAGCGCATCAATGGGCCTGGCAAAGTTCGCAATCTGTGAACCGGTGCAAAAAGCGCAGTTAACTGCTTAAAAAGCGTGCATAACAGGATTAGGTTCTGTTTCCGCCCTGCTCTGCACAATCACCGGCCCAGTCAGGGCGTCAGCCAGCCCGCGATCAGCGCATGCTGTAACAGCATGACCGTTTTGCCATCGCAGATACGGCCATCAGCGACCATCGCCAGCGCGTCAGGAAAACGCAGCTCCAGCACCTCTATCGCCTCATCGTCGACGCCCCCGCCTGCATTCTCGCGCAGCGATTCGTGATATTCGGCAGCAAAAAAGTGGATCAGCTCCGTCACGCCGCCCGGCGACATGTAGCAGGCATAGAGCTTCTCCACCTCGCCCACCGCATAACCGGTTTCTTCGATCGCCTCTTTGCGGATGCAATCTTCCGGGGAGTCATCGTCCAGCAGACCGGCACAGGCTTCGATCAGCATGCCGCTGTCGTTTCCGTTAACATAGGTGGCGATGCGGAACTGGCGCGTCAGTACCACGCTGTTCTTTTCACGGTTATAGAGCAGAATGGTCGCCCCGTTTCCGCGATCGTAAACCTCACGCTTATGGCGGATCGGTTTCCCCCGTCCGTCGGTAATGTCGTAGGTGTAGTTGCGCAGCACAAACCAGTTTTCAGACAGGAGTTTGTCTTTGATGATGTTGATCTTAAACGACACGATGACTCCGCTACCGCATAAAGGGAGCCTTTCATCATAGGGGGTGGCAGGCGGGAAAACTATCCTATTTTCATCCGTAGCGTGGCGAATTACGGCCATAAAAAAGGCCAGCCCGAGGGCTGACCTGATTACGGCAGGGCCGATCAGCGTGAGATATCGTCAGCCAGCTGCGCAGGCTTCGCATCCTCTTCGTGATGAGCGTGTTCTGTCGCGGCAATCGCGTTCACCCGCTTACGCACACCGAACCATCCCAGCACCAGTACGACGGCAATCAGCGGAATGGAGGCGATGGTATAGGTGCCGTTAGGATAGTCAAACGCCATCAGTACCAGCACGCTGAACAGGAACAGCAGCGTCAGCCATGAGGTAAACGGCGCGCCCGGTAGCTTGAAGCTGACATCGTCCGCCTTGCCCTCTTTGATCGCTTTGCGCAGACGCAGCTGGCAGACCACGATAAAGGCCCATGAAGAGATGATGCCCAGCGAAGCGATGTTCAGGACGATCTCAAACACCTGAGAAGGCACGTAGTAGTTCAGCACCACACCGATCACGTAGACGCAGATGGTGACCAGAATACCCGCGTAAGGCACCTGCTGACCGTTCATCTTTGACATGAATTTCGGCGCAGAACCGCCCATCGACATGGAGCGCAGGATACGTCCGGTTGAATAGAGGCCTGAGTTAAGGCTGGAGAGCGCCGCGCTCAGCACCACGATGTTCATGATGCTGCCGATGTAAGGCACGCCAAGCTTTGAGAAGAAGGTCACGAACGGACTCTGACCCGCCTGGTAGGCGTTCCACGGCAGCAGCAGCACCAGCAGAACAACTGAACCCACATAGAACAGGCCGATACGCCAGATTACGCTGTTGATCGCCTTCGGCAGCATGGTTTCGGGGTCTTTACACTCCCCTGCAGCCGTGCCCACCAGCTCGATAGAGGCAAAAGCGAACACCACGCCCTGGATCAGAACCAGCGCAGGCAGCAAGCCGTGAGGGAACAGACCGCCATTATCAGTGATCAGATGGAAGCCGGTGCTGTTACCATCCAGTGGTTTGCCGGTGCCCAGGAATACGACGCCCACCACCAGGAATACCACAATCGCCAGCACTTTGATCAGCGCGAACCAGAACTCCATCTCGGCGAACCACTTCACGCCGATCATGTTCATGGTGCCCACAATTGCCAGCGCCCCCAGCGCAAAGACCCACTGTGGCACATCGCCAAACGCGCCCCAGTAGTGCATGTAGAGCGCCACCGCAGTGATGTCGACGATGCCGGTCATTGCCCAGTTGACGAAATACATCCAGCCCGCCACGTAGGAGGCCTTCTCACCCAGGAACTCACGGGCATAAGACACGAAGCTGCCACTGCTCGGACGGTGTAACACCAGTTCGCCCAGCGCGCGCAGAATAAAGAAGGAGAAAATGCCACAGACCAGATAGATAATGGCTAATGCAGGGCCGGCAGCCTGTAAACGGCCACCTGCGCCCAGGAACAAACCGGTACCGATGGCACCGCCGATCGCAATCATCTGTACATGACGGTTACCCATCGCTTTCTGGTAACCGGCATCATGAGAGTTGAGCCAGCGTCGTTTCGCAGCGCGCATCTCGCTTGGGGTTTTCTTTTTAGATTTCATAGCATTCCTGTTTGTCCGAACCATCAGTCGTTGCCACCCCAGCGCAGGCGTAATGCCCTGTGAAATGAGGTGATTTCCTCTGTGCGTTGGCCTGTGAGTGAGGGCCAGGTAACGCGGGAATTTACGGCGATGAATCCTACCCGTTCTGCAAGAACGAAGCAAAATATACCGGGCGGATGCACAGGCTGATTTGTAAGAATCCATCCTGATGCACAAAAACAAAAAAACCGGCCAATTCAGGCCGGTAAACGCCACAGGGATGGAAACAGGAAGGCGGACTTAGCGGTAAACCTCTGCGGTGCCGCTCCAGAGGCTGGAGTCGCCGGGATTATCGACACCGATGACACGGTAGTGGCTGGCGCCCATCTCTTCCGCTTTTTGCGACAACTGGCGGTTGGCGTCATCCAGCGAGCCACGAACGCCGGATACGGATACGCTGCCGATGCTCTGCATGTTCTGCGCCTGAGAAGGATCGACCGGCGCAGCAGCAAATGTACCAAATGAGGTGGCAGCCAGGAGTGCGCCCGCCAGTGCAACAGTCAGTTTTTTCATTGGATGCTCCTTAATCTGCATTCGGGGAGTCGGGTACTCAGTAATGACTGGAGAAATTATTGGCGCTGCAATGAAAAGCAACATCAGACTGATGTAAAACTGTTCTTTTTTTAACCACTGAACCGCAGCCATTCCTGGGAACTGTCAGTTGCGGTCATTTTATATGCGATGTGTAACGCCCTGTGCGATAAACAGGGCATGGATCATTGGCGTGACGTGACGGCACTCTTATAATTCCCGCACTTCAAACAGGGCTATTCATGTGATTGTTAAACGTTCCGTAACTCAAAGCATCGCTCAGGCGCTCATCGCCATTGTTCTGCTGTCGCTGCTGACGACCGGCCTGGCACTCATCACACTGCTCAGCAGCCAGCGTGATGCTGAGGCAATCAATCTGGCGGGCTCCCTGCGTATGCAAAGCTATCGCATGGCCTGGGATGCCAGCCGTCAGCCGCAGAACCTGCCTGACCATCTGGTGCGCTATCAGCAGACGCTGGATGCGCCAGTGCTGCAGAAACTGGATCACCCCTGGGTGCCCCGTGAAGTAAGCATTCGCTATCAGCGACTGCGCGACGCGTGGCCCGTGCTGCAGAAACAGTTACAGCAGGGCAACATCATGGATTACGAGCAGCAGATCCCGATCTACGTCAGTGAAATCGACCGCTTTGTACTGGGCCTGCAACGCTATACCGAACTGAAGATGCATCTGGTCGCCGCCAGCAGCCTGGCGGGGGTGATTGCGATTGTGGCGCTGGCACTGATGACGATTCGTTTTACCCGCCAGCAGGTGGTGCGCCCGCTGAATGCGCTGGTTACGGCCAGCCGCTATGTTGAGAGCGGCAATTTTGCGTTTCCGCCGCTGCAGGTCGAGCAGCAGAATGAACTGCGGGTGCTCTCTCACGCCTTTAGCGGCATGGCGGCACGTCTGCACTCGCACTATCAGCTGCTGGAAAGCACGGTACGCACCAAAACGGAAGAGCTGACCGAGGCCAATCGCACCCTGTCGCTGCTTTATGAAAGCTCGCAGAGGCTGACCGCCAGCCCGCTGCATCCGGCGCTGTTTGAAGCAGTGTTAACCACAGTGCTGAAGCGCGAGAAGCTGACGGCTATCCGGATCGACAGCCCGCCGTTTTCCTTCTGCGCCGGTGATGAACAGTTTCCCGGCCAGTGGTATGCCTTGCCGTTACAGCAGGCCGGGCACCCGCCTGGCGAACTGCGCTGGCAGATCGCCGACCGCTCTCCGTCGGACGCGCTGATGCGCAGCCTGGCGGGAATGCTGGGAAGAACACTCTGGATTTGGCAGACACAACAGCAGTACCAGCAGATGCTGCTGATTGAAGAGCGCACCACGATCGCCCGTGAGTTACATGATTCGCTGGCGCAGTCCCTCTCCTTTTTACGCATCCAGCTGACGCTGCTGCGCCGCACAGTGAATAAAGAGGATTGCGCTGCGCACACCATTATTGCGGATTTCGACCAGGCGCTGGCCGACGCCTGTCGCCAGCTGCGTGAGCTGCTGACCACCTTCCGCCTCACCATCGAACAGGCAGATCTGGTCGCGGCGATGGAGGCGATGATCGCTTCGCTGCAGGAGAAAAGCGCCGCAGTAATCACATTCCGCCATCAGCATGGCCTCCGGAGCCTGGCAGCCCAGCAGCAGGTGCATGTTCTGCAGATTGCCCGTGAGGCGTTGCTGAATGCCATCCGGCACGCCAGCGCAAAGCGTATCCGGGTGGAGTATCAGCATAGTGAAAATGGTGAGCACTTACTGACAATTACAGATGACGGCATTGGTATCGACAGCACAGATGAACCACCCGGCCACTACGGACTGACGATTATGACGGAACGCGCCGAGCGGCTCGGGGGCGAGCTGACCATCGTTGCCCTGGAGTGCGGTACCCAGGTCAGGCTGCGCTTTCCAGCACAGCCTGCACGCGCACTGGAATAACGCGTCAGCGCAAGTTTTATTAAAACAATCCACGGGTTTCTGGCAGCCGAGGTTGCGGAACCGAACAGGCGGAGGGCCGCCAGTGTCTGAAACCGATAAAAGGAGAAACTATGCAACAGCCTGCTTTGACCCTGATGATTGTGGATGACCATCCGCTGATGCGCCGCGGTGTGCGTCAGCTGCTGACGCTGGCGCCCCGATTAACGGTCATCGCTGAAGCCAGCAATGGCACCGAGGCGCTGGCAGAGGCGCGCCGTCAGGAGCCCGACCTTATTCTGCTCGATCTGAACATGAAAGGCATGTCCGGTCTGGATACGCTGAAGGCGCTGCGTCACGATGGCATTCATTCACGCATTCTGGTGCTGACGGTTTCCGACGCACGCAGCGATATTTTTGCCATGGTGGATGCCGGGGCCGATGGCTATCTGCTTAAAGATTGCGAGCCCGATATTTTGCTGGAACATATCCTTCAGGCTTCGCGTGGTGAAAAGGTCTTCAGCGAAAGCGTCGCCAGCTATCTGGCCCAACGCCCGCACAGCACCGATCCACTGCGTCAGCTCACCGAACGTGAGCAGAATGTTCTGCAGGAGGTGGCGCGCGGCCTGTCAAACAAGGAGATTGCCGCCAATCTGCATATCTCAGAAGAGACCGTCAAAGTGCATATCCGCAACCTGCTGCGCAAGCTGGATGTCCGCTCACGGGTGGCGGCCACGGTGATGTGGCTGGAAAGCCGCAAATAGCCAACGAATTTACATTTTCTCCTCAATTTCTCCACGATTTCCCCCGCCGCCGCACGTAGAGTAAATGGCGGAGATGAATCGTGGCAAAGACCATGCGATTGTCTGCCAGTGCGCCCGTGGCTGGTGGGGCTGACCGATGACAATAAGTACTGAGGAGTGTCGATTTAATGTCGAATTTCTTTATCGACCGCCCCATCTTTGCCTGGGTGCTGGCGATTCTGCTCTGCCTGTGCGGGCTGCTGTCGATCATGTCGCTGCCTGTGGAACAGTATCCCGACCTGGCGCCGCCCAACGTGCGGATCACCGCTAACTATCCAGGCGCGTCAGCCCAGACGCTGGAAAATACGGTTACTCAGGTGATCGAGCAGAACATGACCGGCATCGATAACCTGATGTATATGTCGTCGAACAGCAGCAACACTGGCCAGGCGCAAATCACTCTCACCTTCCGTGCCGGCACGAATCCTGATGAAGCCCGTCAGCAGGTGCAGAATCAGCTGCAGTCGGCGCTGCGTAAACTGCCGCAGGCGGTGCAGTCACAGGGCGTCACGGTCAATAAAACCGGCGACAGCAACATTCTGATGGTGGCTTTTGTCTCCACGGACGGCAGCATGGATAAGCAGGATATTTCAGACTATGTGGCCAGTAATATCCAGGATCCGCTGAGCCGCATCGACGGCGTTGGCCAGGTGGACGCTTACGGCTCGCAGTATGCGATGCGCATCTGGCTCGATCCCAACAAACTGATCGCCTACGCGCTGACCACCAGTGATGTGGTCAGCGCCATACAGTCGCAGAACAGTCAGGTGGCCGTGGGTCAGGTCGGTGGCCTGCCGTCGGTGGAGAAGCAGGCGCTGAACGCCACGGTCAACGCTCAGTCGATGCTGCAGACCCCCGAGCAGTTCCGGGCGATTACCCTCAAAAACAATCCCGACGGTTCCGTGGTGACGCTGGGAGATGTCGCCAGCGTGGCGCTGGGCGCCGAGAAGTATGACTATCTGAGCCGCTACAACGGTCAGCCCGCCTCCGGTCTGGGCGTGAAGCTCGCGTCCGGCGCTAACGAAATGAACACCGACAAGCTGGTGCGGGCGCGCATCGAGGAGTTATCGCACTATTTCCCGCACGGGCTGGAAGCAAAAATTGCCTATGAAACCTCGCCATTCGTTAAGGCATCCATTACAGACGTGGTGAAGACGCTGCTGGAGGCAATCGTGCTGGTGTTCGGCGTGATGTATCTGTTTATGCAGAACTTCCGCGCCACCCTGATCCCGACAATCGCCGTGCCGGTGGTGCTGTTCGGCACCTTCAGCGTGCTCTACGCATGCGGGTTCAGCATCAATACCCTGACCATGTTTGCCATGGTGCTGGCGATCGGGCTGCTGGTGGATGACGCCATCGTGGTGGTGGAAAACGTGGAACGTCTCATGCAGGAAGAGGGACTTTCGCCCCGCGCCGCCACACGAAAATCGATGGGCCAGATTCAGGGCGCGCTGGTCGGTATCGCGCTGGTGCTCTCTGCGGTGTTTGTGCCGATGGCGTTTTTCGGCGGCACCGTCGGGGCTATCTATCGCCAGTTCTCCATTACCATCGTCTCGGCGATGGTGCTCTCTGTGCTGGTGGCGATGATCCTGACGCCGGCGCTATGTGCCACACTGCTGAAACCGGTCGCCCAGGGCGAGCCGCATGCGCGGCGCGGCTTCTTCGGCTGGTTTAACCGTCACTTCAATCGCAATGCAGACCGCTATGAGCGCGGTGTGGCGGCGCTGCTGCGCCGGGGCGGTCGCTGGCTGCTGCTCTATCTCGCCCTTATCGGCCTGATGGCTTTTCTGTTTCTGCGTCTGCCCACCTCATTTTTGCCGCTGGAGGATCGTGGCGTCTTCCTGACACAGGTTCAGCTTCCGGCAGGCGCCACGCTTGAGCAGACCTCCAGCGTGGTGGCAAAGGTCGAGAACTACTACCTGACCAGAGAGAAAGCGAACGTGCTGTCGGTCTTCGCCACCATCGGCGCCGGTCCGGGTGGGAATGGACAGAACGTAGCGCGTCTGTTTGTGCGGCTGAAAGACTGGGAAGCGCGGCCTGGCGCCGATCGCACCTCTTTCGCGATTATCGAACGCGCGACCCGGGCGTTTCAGAAAATTACCGAGGCGCGGGTGATTGCCAGCAGCCCGCCCGCTATCACCGGCATGGGCAGCAGCTCCGGCTTTGATCTGCAACTGCAGGATCATGCGGGTATCGGACACACTCAGCTGATGGCGATGCGCGACCGGCTGCTGGAGATGGCTGGTTACGACAGGGCGCTGTCGCGGGTGCGCCACAATGGCCTTGATGACAGTCCGCAGCTGCAGATCGATGTGGATGCGCGTAAAGCCCAGGCGCTGGGTGTGTCGCTGGATACCATTAACGACACCCTGACCACCGCCTGGGGCTCCAGTTACGTCAACGACTTCCTGGATCGTGGCCGGGTGAAGAAGGTCTATGTGCAGGCCGCCGCTGAATTTCGCATGCTGCCGGATGACATCAACAAATGGTACGTGCGCAACAGCAGCGGCGGCATGGTGCCCTTCTCCGCCTTCGCCACCAGCCGCTGGGAGACCGGTTCACCGCGTCTTGAACGCTATAACGGCTACTCCTCACTGGAGATTGTCGGCGAAGCGGCCAGCGGCGTCAGCAGCGGCACGGCGATGGATGAGATGGAAAAGCTGGTGAACGCTCTGCCGCTGGGCGTCGGGTTCCAGTGGACCGGTGCCTCCTATCAGGAGCGGCTCTCCGGCTCCCAGGCGCCGGCGCTTTATGCCATTTCACTGCTGGTGGTGTTCCTCTGCCTGGCCGCACTGTATGAGAGCTGGTCCATCCCCTTTTCCGTCATGCTGGTCGTGCCGCTGGGGGTGGTCGGCGCACTGCTTGCCACCTGGATGCGCGGTCTGGAAAACGATGTTTACTTCCAGGTTGGCCTGCTGACCGTCGTAGGCCTGTCGGCCAAAAATGCCATTCTGATTGTGGAATTTGCCAACGAGATTAACAGCAAAGGCCGTGAGCTGGTGGAATCGACCCTGGAGGCGTCGCGTCAGCGTCTGCGGCCGATTCTGATGACCTCGCTGGCCTTTATCTTCGGGGTGCTGCCGATGGCCATCAGCAGCGGTGCAGGCTCCGGCAGTCAGCATGCCGTGGGAACCGGCGTGATGGGCGGAATGATCTCTGCCACCCTGCTGGCGATCTTTTTTGTGCCACTGTTCTTTGTGCTGGTCCGCCGTCGTTTCCCGCTGAAAGAGAAAGGGCACGATTAGTGCCTAAAAAAAAGCGGCCACTGAGATCAGTGACCGCCTTATTTCTGTGTGTGGTAAGAATTCCAGCAAGCGGGATGGTCCTGCTTTTTTCAGAGCGTGTTACTTATTACGTAACATCGCTTCGATAAATTCTTTCCAGGTTCCCATTTCGGTGTCAATCATCATGCCCTCTCTTATTGTGATGGCTATGTTACGCCCTTTTTTTAATCAGGTGAATACGGTTACACCTGTTAATGTTATCGGCAGCGGGTCAGAAAACATGAATGTTGCTGATTTTGTAAGCTGACGCACATTTCAGCAACCTTATGAGGTAACTGAAGTTATTTTTTTTAAGCTCAGCGGTAGACGATTTTTTCAACATAGCGAAATTCTTAATACAGCAATGATGAGCTGTAAAATGATTGCGAATGAAATTGATAGCGTTTACCCGCAGAACGACGCCGTATGTCTGCGGGTTTATTTTGGCTCATTTGCCGCGCCCGCATAGATGCCGCAACGGATCACACTATGCTAAACTCGCGCACTGGCTGCTTTTTTCAGCTTAATGCTTTACATGACAATAAGGATCAGGCGATGTGCACGCAGTGGGTGATGTTCGGAATTAAAAATTGCGACACCATTAAAAAAGCCCGGCGTTTTTTAACGGCGGCGGGTATCGACTATCACTTTCACGACTATCGTGCCGATGGGCTGAGCGAAGCCCTGCTGCAGGAATTTATTGAAGCGCTGGGCTATCAGGCGCTGCTCAACACCCGCGGCACGACTTGGCGCAAACTGCCTGAGGCTGAGCGTGAAGCCGTCACCGACGCCAGCAGCGCCCGTACGCTGATGCTGGCCCATCCTGCCATGATCAAGCGCCCCCTGTTGCGCACTCCGGATGGCACCCTGCTCGCCGGTTTTAGCGAAGCCACCTATCAGAATGCTATTCAGGAGAAGTCATAATATGTTTTGCCCGGTCATTGAGCTGACGCAGCAGCTTATTCGTCGCCCCTCTCTCAGCCCCGATGATGCCGGCTGTCAGGCTCTGCTGATCGCCCGTCTTGAAGCCATTGGTTTTAAGATAGAAACCATGAATATCGACGACACCCTGAACTTCTGGGCTACCCGGGGTGAAGGGGAAACGCTGGCATTTGCCGGCCACACCGATGTGGTGCCGCCAGGTGATGCCAGCCGCTGGATCAATCCACCGTTTGAACCCACCATCCGCGATGGCATGCTGTTTGGCCGTGGCGCTGCCGATATGAAAGGGTCGCTGGCGGCAATGGTCGTCGCGGCCGAACGCTTTGTGGCGGCGCGTCCGCATCACAGAGGACGCCTCGCCTTTATGATCACCTCGGATGAAGAGGCCAGCGGGGCCAACGGTACGGTGAAGGTCGTGGAACGGCTGATGGCGCGCCGGGAACGGCTCGATTACTGCCTGGTCGGTGAACCCTCCAGCACTGAAGTCGTCGGTGATGTAGTCAAGAATGGCCGCCGCGGTTCCATCACCGCCAACCTGACCATTCACGGTGTGCAGGGTCACGTCGCCTACCCACATCTGGCGGATAACCCGGTGCATCGCGCGATGCCTGCGCTGAATGAGCTGGTGGCGACCGAGTGGGATCAGGGGAACGAGTTCTTCCCGGCGACCAGCATGCAGATTGCCAACGTGCAGGCGGGCACCGGCAGCAACAATGTGATCCCCGGCGAGCTGTTTGTGCAGTTTAACTTCCGCTTCAGCACTGAACTGACTGATGAACTGATCCGTCAGCGGGTGGAAGCGCTGCTGGATCGTCACCAGCTGCGTTACACCATCGAGTGGAAACTCTCCGGTCAGCCTTTCCTGACCGCACGCGGCAAGCTGGTTGATGCCGTCGTGAGAGCCGTCGCGCACTATAATGAAATAAAGCCGCAGCTGCTGACCACGGGCGGCACCTCTGATGGCCGCTTTATCGCCCGGATGGGTGCGCAGGTAGTGGAACTGGGGCCGGTGAATGCCACCATTCATAAAATCAATGAGTGTGTGAAAGCCTCCGACCTGCAGATGCTGAGCCGGATGTACCAACGCATCATGGAACAACTGATCGCCTGATGGCGGTTTTAAGGAGCAGCAGATGGAATTTATTAAAGATTACTGGTGGATCCTGGTGATCCTGCTGATGGTTGGCGTGCTGATGAACGTCTATAAAGATCTGAAACGCATCGATCACAAAAAGTTTATGGAGAATAAACCGGATCTGCCGCCGCATCGTGATTTCAACGATAAGTGGGATGATGAAGACGACTGGCCGAAGAAGAAGTAAAACAAGAAGCCCCTGCCATGCAGGGGCTTTTTTTACATCATCGCGATCACGTCATCGTCGCCAGGTTTTGCGCCGCTCAGCGCTTCATCAAAGTAGCGTTTCGGCACCGTATAACGCAGATGGTTAAGCGCCAGCTCCATGCTGCGATGGTCAATAGCGTGTTCCAGATCGTCGACGATATCCAGCGTCACGTCGCCGCCACGGGCGATCAAGCGCTGCTCCGCCTGCTGTGCATGATAGAGCGGGATCTGCTCATCATAATCACCATGAATCAGATGGATGGTGGTGCGGGTGCTGGCCTTTTCCGGCAGCGTAATGAACCGCCCGTTAAAGATCACCGCACGGCTCGCCAGGTCGGCGTGCGCCTTGACCCCTTCAAGCACCATACTGCCGCCCTGCGAAAAGCCGATTAAGGCTGTCGCCTCCGGCCGCACACCACTCTTTTTCTGCCAGTGACGCACCGACTCCACGAATTGCGGCATCGCCGCATCCACCCGCTGCTGGATAGTCTGATCGTGCAGGTCCGTTTCGCCAAACCACTGACGCCCCGCGCCCGGTGAGCCGACGGAGACCACCAGCGCGTCCGGGAAGGTCCTGGCAAACCAGCTGCCGATTTCACCCATTGAATCAGGATTATCGCCGACCCCGTGGTAGAGCAGAAAAAGCTGAGCGGTGGTAGCAGGCTGTTGAACGATTACATATTTCAGTGTCATGTTGACCTCCTGAAGCCACTCTACGCTGCCTGACGCAAAATGACAGGGCGATTATTTGAACCCGATGGTCGAATTATTTCAACGGCAGGCAGAGTCGATCCGCCGTCACGCCCAGGGTATGGAGTCCGGCTGCGGCCCGCTGGCGCAGCGCGGCGATCAGCGCTTTGCGTCCGCTGAGGCCCGCCTGCTGAGCCAGCAGGCTGAGCGCGTCAGGGGTTTTTACCGCCGCCGCCAGCAGCGGATCGGGCACGACAACGGCCTCAACCAGGCGCTGCAGTACCGGCAGGCTCGCTTCCAGTGGCCGCTGCGCCCAGGCAAATCCAGCGGCCAGCTGAATATCCTGGGTGGTCAAACCCTCGTCAGCGACCGCTTCCAGCGCCAGTTCCAGATCAATAATGTGCCGCATCCGTGGCCAGTCGCGCGCCAGTTGCGCGGCTGCGCGACGCTGCAACGCCTCGCCTGCCGCCGAACAGGGCCGTATCGCCATTGCGGCATAGCAGCCGCTGCTGGCTTCGCGCTGGGTGCCTATCCGCACCAGTGTAAAACCACAGGCGCGCCAGAAGGCCCAGAGTGAATGAGTGTAGCCGAAGCTGACGGAAAGATAGTCATGCCTGGTCGCGGCACTGGCGGCGGCCGCAACAAGCTGCTGACCAATGCCCTGACGACGGCTCTCCGCCGCCACGGCAATGCGGCTGATCCGCAGCGACCGCAGGGTCGCTGCCTCCGCCAGTCCCGCGTGCGCCGCCAGCGACTGCGCCACCAGATTACCCCGGGGTCGCCGGGTGCCTGCCCAGACGGCCTGTGCCAGATCCGGTTCAAGCCCGCCCTCCTCCACCAGCCAGAGCGCGCCCTGCAGGGCTGACAGCGTGCCAGCGCGCCACAGCTGCATACCGGGCGCATCCAGCAGGCGACGCAGATCCAGCGGCGAAGTGCGATAGTGTGCGCTGGTGAGCAGACGGTAAGCGGCATCCAGCGCACTGAAATCATCCTGCGCGACCCGCTGCGGCGTAACCGGCGCGGCGGATGCTGGTTCAGTCACCGCCGCATCCTCAAACAGCAGCGCCTGGTTCAGCCACTGCTCCAGCGGGTCGGCACGCGACCAGCGGAGCGGCTCATTTAGCGTGAAATAGTGCACGTTCTCAAGACCGGCGCAGAATTTCAGGATAAAGCCGCGCCCGCTGCCTTCGTAGCCCTGAACGGTAGTCGTCAGCAGCGTGCGGGGATAGCGGCTTACCAGCGCCTGCAGCAGCGGTGCCGGGATGGCCGCGGCCTCATCCACAATCAGCCACGCCGCCGCGGGTGGCGTCTCCAGCGCCAGCAGTGCATCCGGCGCCATAAAGTGAAACGCCTCCGCGGCAAAGGCAGCCAGTACCGTTGTGGAGGCTCTGGCGGGCGCCGTAACCAGACAGGCACCCGCCTGGCGCGCCAGCATGCCCGCCAGCGCCGATTTACCGCGACCCCGGGCAGCGGTCAGCACCGCCACACCCGACGGCAGCGCCATCAGCTGGTCGAGTATCGCCTGCTGCTGCTGCGGCGCCTGACAGTGCCATTGCGGCCAGGCGGATTGGGGCGGAAAACGGCAGGGCTGATGCTGACGCGCCAGCAGGACCTGGTCGTCCGCCGTGATGCGCTGTTGCAGATGGTGGACAAAATGTGGCGTGACGATGGGGTCGGCGACATCTGCCCAGCGCAGGCTGTCGGCATCGGGCTGCTGCGCCCAGCGATCCCAGGGCGGCACCATGAGCAGGAGCCAGCTGCCGGCGGTAAGCGTACCGGCCAGCGCCGCGAACGCCTCGGCGTGAAAGCCGTGGCGGGCGTCAAACAGGGCATGACGAAACTCACGCCCGAGCAGCGTACGAACTGCCGCAGGCTGCACCTGCAGAGCCAGCGCGTCAGCCTGGTCCGCAAACAGCGGTGCCGGGCTGACGGTCAGCCAGTCCCCCGCGAGCGTGTTACGCCACGCTGTCGCCTGTGATAAACACCAGGCCGGGTCGCCGCTGATCACCGCCAGACGACGTACACCGGCCTGTTCCATCTCCTGCGTCAGCTGCTGCAGAGACATCAGTTGCTGGCGAAGGTGTCGCACTGCCCCGGATTGCCCCCGTCAAATCCACGCTTAAACCAGGTGTAGCGCTGCTCTGAAGTACCGTGCGTAAAGCTGTCCGGCACGACGCGGCCCTGGCCTTTCTGCTGCAGACGGTCATCGCCAATTGCCTCGGCGGCATTCAGTGCTTCCTGCAGGTCGCCCGCCTCAAGGATGTTTTGCTGCTGCATATAGTGTCCCCAGACACCGGCAAAGCAGTCTGCCTGCAGCTCCATCTTCACAGAGAGCTGATTAACCTGTTTCTGACTGGCGCCCTGCTGCATCTCACGCACTTTCGGTTCAATACCCAGCAGCTTCTGGACATGATGGCCTACTTCATGCGCGATGACATAGCCCTGCGCAAAGTCGCCGCCCGCGCCGAGTTTGGTTTTCATCTCGTCATAGAAGGAGAGGTCGATATAGACGGTCTGATCGGCAGGACAGTAGAACGGCCCCATCACCGACTGTCCGGTGCCGCAGCCGGTGCGGGTTGCGCCGCGGTACATCACCAGTTTGGGGGCGACATACTGTTTGTTCATCTGCTGGAACAGTTTGTCCCAGGTATCCTCGGTCGTCGCCAGGATCACTTTGGTGAATTTTGCGGCCTCTTCATCATTAGCACTGACGCTGCGCGTCTGCTGCTGCTGGCTGCCCGGTGCCACGTCGCCGCCCGTCAGCAGCGCGGTCAGGTCGTAACCGTAATAACCGGCCACGGCCACCACAATCAGCAGCACAATGCCGCCTTTGCCGCGCGGCAGACGAATCTGGCGGCCTCCGCCTCCAAAACCGGACGATTGACTACGACGGTCCTCTACATTGTCGCTTTCGCGACGCCCTTGCCAGCGCATGCTGTATTCCCTCAGACATTTTCAGATGGCATGATTTTAGTTGTGTGATGACGCAATCACCAGCTTTACGCCAAAATGAAAAAAGGAGAGCCGGGGCTCTCCTTTTGCTGTTGTGGGCAGCAGACTCAGTCGAGTGTGACACCCAGTCGCTGCGCGACCGCTTCATAGGCTTCCACCACGCCGCCGAGGCTCTGACGGAAACGGTCTTTGTCCATTTTGTCGAGCGTCTCTTTGTCCCACAGGCGCGCACCGTCTGGCGAAAACTCATCGCCCAGCGTCACTTCGCCGTTGAACAGACCAAACTCCAGCTTGAAGTCGACCAGAATCAGCCCTGCGTCGTCGAACAGTTTGCTCAGCACATCGTTGGCTTTAAAAGTCAGCTCCTGCATACGCGCCAGATTCTGTTTGCTGACCCAGCCAAAGGTTTCGCAGTAGGATTCGTTGACCATCGGGTCATGCTTTGCATCATCCTTCAGGAAAAGATCAAACAGCGGCGGATTGAGCACCATTCCCTCTTCCACGCCCAGACGTTTTACCAGCGAGCCTGCGGCACGATTACGCACCACGCACTCTACGGGTACCATCTCCAGTTTCTTCACCAGTGCTTCGGTATCCGACAGCAGCGCTTCCATCTGGGTCGGGATCCCCGCTTCCTGCAATCTGGTCATGATGAAGTGGTTAAATTTGTTGTTAACCATTCCTTTGCGATCAAACTGCTCGATTCGGGCGCCATCACCTGCTGACGTATCGTTGCGGAATTCGAGTATCAGCAGATCCGGGTTATCGGTGCTGTATACGGTTTTCGCTTTACCGCGATACAACTCAGCTCGCTTTTGCATCTTGTTCACTCCAGACTTGAAATAACGGGTGGTCAGCGGCCAGTGCCGCTGCGGCGATTGCCTTGACGCAATCGTTTACTTCGCCGCGCGCTATTATGCCAAAAACAAAAAAAAAAGGCCGGAGAATCTCCGGCCTGAGGCAACTTTATTTGTTCAGCGCCGCCTGGAACACGGCCACCAGCGCGTCGTTCTGCGACTGAGTCAGCACATGCCCTTTCGGGTCGATGAATTGCAGACTGGTGCGGTTGTCGAGATCGCCGACCTGCACCTTGTAATCGCCATTTGGCAATTCCGGATCTTTCGCGCCAATCGCATCCCAGTCGCTGCTGCTCAGTGACTTGTAGGTCACTTTCAGGCTGCCGGTTGAGCGGGTGGTATCCGTAACCTCCATCCCGACACGCTTCATGGCGTCCGGCAGACGCTGCCAGGCCACGTTGTACGGTGTGCGCAGGATGAGCATCGGCAGACCGGTATCATCCGCGCCACTCTGCACATCAATCGATCCGGTCACGCGGCCGGACGCTGCGTTTTCGCTGGCCGTTTCGATCTTATCCATACCGGTACTGAGATCGTTCAGCATCTGCGCGGTGTAACGCTGGATCTGCACTGGCGACGTAATGGTTTTACCCGCCTGCTGCAGTTCCAGCAGACGCACGATAACCTGCTGCTGATAGCTCTGCGACTGCACGCTGATCTGGTAACGACCCCGGTACTGCTGGTCTTCATCGGCGCGGTTCCACTGCACCCAGTCGGTCGTCAGCTGCTGGCCGGCGTCATTACGTGAAGCGATAGGGAACTTATAAGACTGCACCACGTTAACGAGCTGAGGCCAGACTGAACCCCGGCTGTTTTCGATCATCAGGGCGCCGCTGTTGTTGCTGAACTGCGCGCGGGTGCCGTTCATCAGCGCCAGCGGCTGGGCGGGCGGACGAATGTCAAGCTGTTTGCCGACTGGCGCCTGGCTGGTGGTGCGCGGCACGTCGTAGTCACCGCGCTGAACCGGCAGGATCATTCCGGCAGGCGCTTTAAGTTCGCTCAACTGGGTGGCTTCAAGATAAGATTCGTCGCCGCTGACCTGGCGCTTATAACGCTGATCGCTGGAACAGGCCGACAACAGCATCAGAGTAGAAAGCCCCACTACTGTGGCTACTGTTGACCGCTTTACTGAGTAATTCATTCAAACTCCCTAAATTATCGCAAACCCGCTTTCACCAGCGCCTGCTCCACTTTCGGCTGGCCGGCTGCAGTCAGTGGCGTCATTGG
>Ga0268256_1000260_pt1 | contig 55898 bp, 57 predicted proteins | sample AgamicAtAmrz_FD_200247 | JGI IMG/M metagenome (GOLD analysis project Ga0268256, IMG submission 200247) | Agave microbial communities from Guanajuato, Mexico - At.Am.rz (v2) (version 3) | ecosystem: Host-associated > Plants > Roots > Rhizosphere | place: Guanajato, Mexico | collected 2012-06-07 | reverse complement strand
CTTTCTGCCTGGATTTTAGACAAACCGAAAACGGGAAAAGTCTTCCCGAAATCGGGAAAAGTGTTACCGAAAACGGGAAAAACCTTCCCGGAAACGGTAGACACCCAAGACTATAACAAGAACAATATTAAAATATCCTCGTCTCGGAATTCTGACGAATCCCGAAACCAGAAAACACAAAAATTTCTCTCACGCCATCCAGAAGCTGCCGCCGGGATATACACCCCGGCAGGTAAATCATGGGGATCCTCTGACGACCTCAAGGCCGCACGCTGGATTTACGATAGGCTTCTCACCGTCAACGCATCGCTATCCGAACCCAACTGGGCTGAATGGGCAAACACCATCAGGCTGATGCGTGTCCAGGACAAGCGTACTCACTACGAAATCTGTGATCTGTTCCAGTGGGCCAATCGGGACGAGTTCTGGAAAGACAACATCCTGAGCCCTTCGAGTCTGCGCAAGAAGTGGGATCAGCTCACCACCAAACGGCTGCGCGCAACCGGGGCGGTAAAACCTTCCCGGGGCGGTATCGACCTGCATAACACCGACTGGATCGACGGGGTACTGGAATGAAAAACCTTGCCGAGAGCATTCGCAATTTTGACCGGGAACAGGCCCGCCGCGTGGCGCACAACCTGCCTGAGCAGTACACCGAACGCGAACAAACGCAGCAGGTGGCGCAGATTATCAACGGGCTATTCGTACAGCTGGCAGCTGCGTTCCCGGCAAGCCTGGTTAATCGCAGCCAAGACGACGTTGACGAAATCCGCCGCCAATGGGTGCTGGCCTTCAAAGAAAACGGGATCACCACAATGGAGCAGGTTGAAGCAGGCATGCGCATGGTGCGGCGCCAGGAGCGACCATTCCTGCCTTCGCCAGGCCAGTTCATCAAGTGGTGCAGGGAAGGGCGCAGCGTGCTGGGGGTCACCACCGCTGACGTCATGGCTGAATACTGGAAGTGGCGCAAGCTGGTGTTTCGTTACCCGAGCAGCGAGCAGTATCCCTGGCCGAAGCCGGTTTTTTACCATATTTGCCTCGAACTGCGGCGCCGCGGAACTGATGGTCAACTGAGCCATAAAGAACTCGAGCGGGAAGCTGGCGATATTCTGGACATGTGGGAAAAGCGGGTGCTGGCTGGGAAGCCGATTCCGCCTGTTCGGCGGGCGTTGGCCGCGCCAGTCGCTTCGAAAGGGCCAACGCAAGCTGAGCTTTTGAAAGCGAAATACGAGCGCTTGAAGAATATTGGAAGGGTATAAGTATGCTTGGTGCTTATAGAACCGGTGAAACTGAACCTTGAATAATTTGTCCCAGTGCCAGATTACTTCCTTTCGTGGTTGCAGTATTATCGGTGAAATTGTGGAACTACCCGAGAGTAGCTGTCCACGTAACATGGAAATGGCGAAGGCGAATCAGAAATGAAATGGATAGCAATGGCTTTTGTGGTTCTCGCTGCTCCCGTTTTAGCTGAGGAGTACAGTTATGGTCCTCCAACAGCAGTATGCCTCAATAAATATACGATCCCGTACATCAACACGGATAGGCCCGCCATTGAGATAGTTGATGAGGCATACGATAAGTGTCAGGACGTTCTTGCTCAGTGGGATAAGGAAAGGGAGTCATTACCACCCGAGCTTATTGTCAGCCAGGATGAAGAGTTTCACGCATTTTACGTACATATGATCGAAGCTCGCCGAAAATCGGATGCTAATAAAAAATGACTATTGTTTTTATTCCTGCTTTGATAGCGGTTCTTTTGAGTGAAGAAAGAAAAATCGGAAGAGAGTTAACTCAGCAGGAGGTTGAGTCAATCCGTGATTCCGCTACAGCTGTTCGAGTGCCAGTTGATGTTGCAAAAGAAATGATTAAAGAACGGGGATACCTTGACATCGATCCTGAGAATGCTTGGGAAGAATGGCTTCTATACAAAAAATATGTCAATTAGCTAGCAAAGCCCCCCCTCAACAGCCTGAGGGGGGCTTTGGTCTTACTTGAGAGCGACAATGGCAACAATAAGTGCTACCAGAGAAACAATCAAAGATGAAACCGCAAGCAAAGTTGTAGCAGTTGTCATCATTCTTGTGTAATAGAATTGCCGCATTCTTTCTATAATTTTGGCCCGTTCTTCTTCATCCTCAATACCTTGCGGGAATGAGCGGTCATACTCTTTAAAGATTCTTTTCTCAAATACATCATGTATAACCTGATTCCAGCTATCAGTATAAACGATCGCTTTATTAACTAAGTATCTTTTGAATGCCGACATAATAAACTCTTATTTCATGTATGGATTGCATTTAAAAAGGCATGTTTAGAGTAAACTATCCTATTGTGGCGAATCAACAAAATATGACTAAAGAAAGACGTCGCGGATAGCATATCAGTATTGGCTAATTTTTATACTTATCAGTTTTTTAAAACATTTATGTGCAATTCGATGCCCATTTAGTTTCTTGTTTGTAAAATTACTCGGATATCATTATGGCTCAAATTCAAATTCAGCATGAATAAATTGTCTGACTTGAAGTATCGAATTAAGGTTAAGTTTGCGTCCTATGTTATTGGTGTAGGTATAGATAGTTTTAGGTGACAGATAAATTTTTCTTGCTGCAGCGCTTGTATCATCCGTATCCAGAAGAGCGAAAAGGGTCTTCTTTTCCTGGGCTGAAAGCATGCAGAGATTTCTGCAGCGCGATATGTGGTTCAACGCATATTCAGGAGAATGCGTTCGCCCGCTAGTGAGTTGTTTTCGAAACTCCATAAAGCACGATTTCCTGTAGATCGAGACAAGTGGTTCCAGGACCCTTGAATTGACATCCTTGCCACCAATGAAGATTACCTGGTGTTTTTCCGTCAGCCTCTTCCTTTTCAAAAGGTTGTAAATAGCACCCAGGCTTCTAAATGATTCAATATCTACGATGCAAACCTTTCTGCTGAGGGACGCTTGCTGAAGGATGACAGACAGCGCTTTATTCAAAAAAACATCTTTCGTCAAAATTATGTGAGGCATAAACATAACCAAAACATCTCAGAACAAAGTGAAAAGGGGCCGAAAGGCCCCTGTGGTAACATCAGAATCCGATACGGATACCGGCCACACCCTGGATAGGTGTCTCGATTTGGCTGCCCTGACGATAATTAGCCTCACCGTACAAGGTTACGTCTTTACCAAAGTTGACTGAAGCGCCAAGACCGTACTTGCCTGATGTGCCTTTAACATTGTTGTCAAAGCGATTGCGCTCATTGATCGTAACTTCGTTTGAGTTAGCAAACTCCTGCACTACCGCTGCTGACAGGTAAGGTTTGAATTCAGTCGAACCAAGACTGAACTTACCGGCAAGCTTCGCACCGGCTTCACCAGTTACAGAACGTAGAGTGCCTGTATTGCCTTTCATGCCGTTGCTGAGTTTCACATCCTCACTTGTCATCTGAACAAACGCCAGGCGCGCATAAGGCGTGATGCTTACATCATCTTTAAAATCGAACTGATAGCCACCTTCAACGGCTGTGCTAAGTGCGTATTGTTTCCAGTCTCCGCTGGTCTTACCACCGTTGGTCATGACTGCACTCAGTTTGTTGTTGATGCGGTTACCTTTCACTACGCCGTCAACATAAAATCCGCTGGCATCGAACCAGGTGGCGTACAGGCCAAGGCCGTAGCTGTCGATCTTGCTCTTGCCGCCGCGGTCATGTTTGACCTTGTTGTCGGTGTAGGACATGAATGCGCCAGTGACGAGGCTTCCACGTTCAAAATCAGTCCGGGTATCTGCCCCGATTTCCATACCGTTCTGATTGAGCTGATAAGCAGCGCCATTGCTGGTATCAATGTTGTTTTTGCTTCCGAGGTAGTGACCCCATACATTGCTTTCCGGTCCGGTTTTATCCAGAGTTGCGCGATATGTGCGCAGGCCATCCAGCTCAGAGTGGATGACGTTCAGACCTGCATTAGACATTGCCAGAATGGCATCGGTTGCAGGTGTAGTCATCGGCTTCTTGCTACCGTTCCCGTTACCGCCTGCATTGCCGTTATCACCACCGCCAGGGTTCTCGCCGCCGCCCGGGTTCTCGCCGCCGCCCGGGTTCTCACCACCGCCCGGGTTCTCACCGCCACCAGGGTTCTCACCGCCACCAGGTTCATCAGTCATAGCTCCGAGATACCATACATTGCCTCCATTCAGGCCATCCTTATCCTGCTGGCTAAACAACGTGTACATATAGGTACCGCCGTCAACGGCTCTGGTACTACGTCCGGAGGCTGTAACCATCTCAAAATTAATGTCACCGCCTTGTTCGTGAATAAGGTTTACAGTCAGATCGGTATGATCGGATATCTCTTTTCCTGAGTCGGTTACAGCAATACCAAAATGACCAGAACCCTGCTCAATAGTCACAAAGTTAGAGTTACGCTCAGCTAGTGAGGAATTAAAAAGAAAGTTCCCGGTTCCGTTAAGTTCAGTAATATTTAGCGCTGCGAATTCACCTTCGCTGTCGCGCAGGAAAGACACTGTGCCTCCGCTCATCGTTAGAGTATCTACTTGTGCTGGAGTCAAGCTGCTCGTACTGTCATTAAGATCGGTTATCGAGAGAATTCCGCCATCAAGACTGACATCTGTTGCACGCGCACCAGCTTCCATTAATAGCTCCCCGTTTTGATGAACTGAGGTAGTTCCTTCAGCAAGAGCGCCAGTTTCAAGCAAGGATTGACCTGAGATTATTGTGGTATTAATTGTCTTACTGTTAGCCTTGACAATTTGCTTACCTCCCTCGATATAAGTATGAGAGGCTGTACCACCATACACAAGGACTTGACTACCACCCATTAATCTAACTGTATCAGTGGTAGCATCCGTGCCATTAACGGTCTGCTTGCCGCCATCAATCAAAACATTACTTGCAGTACCGCCATTCATGACGAGAAGAGACGAATTATTACCTTTGAGGCTGACTGTATTTATTATTCCGGAGGAGCCGCTAAGCATTCCTACACCCACATTGCCGCGCTCTACAATTACATTATTTGCAACGCCGCTCATTGCAACATTGACTGTAGCATCACGACCATTCACATACGTAGAATTAGAAGTGCCTCCGAGGACGGACTGAGTACCTCCAGTTATTGTTGTGTCGTTTGCTACACCATCGGTATATACATACTGAATTCCGCCCTTGATGTTTGTATTATTTGCTTCACCCTCTGCATGGATTTGTTGGGAGCCACGATTGATTGTCGTATTATTTGCAATGCCGCCAGTGCTTACTTTCTGAATTCCACCACTGATTGCAGTATTATTTGCTACTCCACCATACTCAACCTCCTGAATACCGCCTTCAATTAGCGTATCTTCTGCGATTGCTTCAACTGCAACCTCCATTATTCCACCGTACATGATGGCGTTTTTAGAATAGCCATATAGTCTTATGATACCATCCAGAAGAACGCTCGAGTCTACGGTTGCGCCGGAACTTACATATTGCAGTGAGTCTTCGTCATGAATAGTAGTTCCATAAGCTGTTCCACCTTTATTCAGATACTGGGTTCCGCCATCATACACTGACGTACCATAAGCAATTCCGCCGTTGTTGACAGTTTCACGCATACTATTTGAACCAGAAATTATGGTATTGTTAGATACTCCACCATCATTAATGTTTAAATAGGAGAATCCGCCATTGTTTATTTTTGCATTATTTATTGTGCCGCCACTATCTACATATGTGTGACCATTGGTCTGATTCATGTTATTGCTTATACCACCATTGGTAATATAAATTCGACCTCCTTGCTGAACAGTATCGTTAGACACTCCTCCGTCAATATTTTGTGTGCCACTTTTAATAATGGTTCCGTTTGCAATTCCACCATCCATAACATTTTGCACTCCACCATTTAAAACCGTTGAGTTTGCTATTCCAGAGGTGTTGACATTTTGAGTCCCGTCTTTTTGCACAATAGTATTGTTAGATACCCCTCCATTATCCTGAATTCCACCATTGAGTAATATATCATCATTTGATGTCCCGGTTTTAAAAATAACCTGCAAACCTCCATTTATAGTGGAATTGTTTGAAACACCAGATTCGCCGCGGGCACCTGAATTTAATCCAACGTTCATTTTACCACCAGTGTTAACTTTGGTTCCGTTGGCAATTGTGCTAACGGATTGCCGACCTCCATCATTGACAGTGGTATTATTTGCTACACCTTGATAGGAGCCTACGCCAGGGTATACTACTCCGGTAACGGTTTGAGTTCCCCCGGAGTTTACAACTGTACCATTAGTCATACCTCCAGATACAAATTGCCCTCCTCCATTTATTATAGTGTCATTAGCTGTACCTATATTTCCATCGCGTGAAGCACTTATATCCTGTCTTCCAGCGTTGATTATGGAATTGTTAACAGTACCATGTACCACCTGTGTTCCACCGTCAAGAATGACATCAAATACCGTTTCACCAGCACCAACATTGTCTGTGTTTTGGGACGCCAGTCCGACCATAGGAAAACCGGATATAATCGCACTTATATATATAGTGAGTGGTTTTGCTTTAAGGTTCATTTTGATACTCCTATAATTTCTCAGATGGAAGCATTTCAATATTGAGTTGCTTTTTATAATTGATTTGTTTGTTTAAAAAGAGAAGGTGATGTTATCTTTCAAATTTGCGTGCAAAACTCAGCAATGGTAACGGGCTTAGAGAATAAGTATCCCTGGAAAAATGCAATCCCTTTTGCTTCAAGGTGGCTTAGTTGTTCTTTGGATTCGACTCCTTCCGCAATAATTTGTATATCCAAGAACTTACAAAGCACTATTATCGCTTCAATAGTATTCGAATAAGTCAAAAAACCATCACTTACAATGGTTAGAGACTTGTCAATTTTTATTTTAGAGAAACCTGTGTGCTCTATATATTTGAGTCGAGAATTCCCGCTGCCGAAGTCATCAATAGCAAATCGCACACCTAATTCAGTAAGTTGCTGCATAGCCTCGAGTGCAAAATCGTCCAAGTCTATGGTTCCGCGTTCGACAATTTCCAGTGTGACAGCAATGCGTCCATCGAATGTTTTCTTAAAGTCCGTCACTGCTTCAATAACTCTTGAAGAGTTCAACTGTTTCGCACAGATGTTGAAGGAGAGATAAAAGTCATCAGGTAGAGTACCTTTATAGCCTTCGAAAAATGTTTTAACATCAGACATCAGACTGCAAGTGACATCATTAATCACCTCACATGATTCCATTGCAGAAAGGTATTTTTCGGGAGATTGGTAAATCCCATCTTTGAGAACTCTTAGTAATACCTCTCCACCGACGATTTCATCGCTCTTACATACCGGCTGGATGAAGGGAACAAATTCAGCACCGGTCAGTTCCGCTGATAAAATTGTTTCTCTAATCAATGTACGAGCTTTGATGAAGAAACGTTCTGCCTTCATGAGCATTTTGGTGCTTATCATAATGTCGCTCCTTATCTACTGGATTCGCTACCCGAGTGGTCTCTTCGTTCCCGGGGCTGTGAATGGCGGTAGGGCGCATGACTGTTCCTGAAGATTAAGAATCTGCTCATTCACTTCTGCGAATAATCCTATCAACCAAAAATGCAATGCAGGTATATGTATCGACGATTTGTTAAATTACAAATCAATATTCTGATAAACTACGTTTTTACAAGCGATAAGGCTGCTAAGGCTGCTGTCGCGCCTGGCTGTGCTAGGATGAAACAAAGAAGCTGATGGGTTTCCGTAAGTTGGAGAAACGAGAGAAACCATTCAATTACCATCATGGATAAGGAGTCAGAGATGGTTTTCGTGATTGATAATAGGGTTTTATATCGATCAGAAGATGGTGCTATATGGCCATCCGGAGACGAAGGCTCTACTGTCATTCTGACCCTGACCATGAACAGACTTCTTGCATGTCTTCTGGAAAAGCATGGTCAGGTTCTAACGCGAAATGAACTTCTGGATAGCGTCTGGGATGCTCATGGTCTTCGTTCTTCTAGTCACACGCTAAACAAATACATCTCCGAACTGAGAAAGCAGTTCGTACAGTTTGGGATTGTCGAGGAGTGTATTACTACGGTGCCTCGCGTTGGTTTTATGTTTAATAGTGATGTCGAAGTAAGAGTTTTGACTCAACCCACTATTGAGGATGAGTCTCGGTTAGAAGATGAAAAAAATGATGCGCAAGTAGTAAAAGAACGCTCTCCGGCGAGAGTCAAATACAGAAAATTACCTATCGCTCTGGCACTAGCAGTCGTTTTAATAAGCGCGATCTTGATTATGTTAGGGCTTAGGGTTCCATCAAAAGATTTGACTCAGTTAAGAGAATTGAAGACTTATTTTCTCTTTAACTATGGTTCGTGCCCTGTATACACTGTACAAAGAAACTCCGCATCGCTTTCTGAACAAAAAAAGGAATTGTTCATCGAGTTGGCGAAGGGGAGTGGTATTAACTGTCTTGAGGGAACATCATTTTTGTACCAGGTTTCTGAGTCATATCTTTACGGCAACAAAGGTCGAGCTTTTATTAGTCGATGTACAGCCAGAAATGATAAATACATTTCCTGCCTCAATAACTACTGGAGTGGTTATGAACGCAATTAATAAAAAAACAGGGATGCTGGCCGTAGTTTTAATCGTCATCCTGGCGTTATCGGTTTGGTTCAATGTTCACATGCATCAAAAACAGAGTGCGTTAAATGTAAACTGTTCCACAATAGTACGTTATAACCACCATGAACCTGATTTCATCGCTACGCTGGAGTTTGTTTTCCGTTTGGATAAAAACCACGATGGTCAGGCTGTCCTGTCGGGTAATATCCAGTCAGACAAAGGTGTTAATGTCATCTCACGTACAATTCTCTTTAGCTATGAGATGAACAGGCCGGGTGAGATTTCACTGACAGATACACGCTACGTTAAAAATCCACGCGATACTGCTGATGATGAAAGTTTCAAAAGCAGCTTCTTTTACGTTCCTGAAGGTACCGTTCGCCAGCTTAAGATAGAGCCTACAAGTAATGGCTGGCTGATAGGAAACCTGCAGTCGCCGTTTGCGCTTTGTGTAAACAGATGAGACTCAACCGGCTCTTCCTGCTGCGTGCGAATACCCCGAACCGCAGAAGAGCCACAAATCAACCTGATTTTCTCCCCGAACTTCCATTCACTAGAACTTTAGGACTCCATTATGTCCGCGCTAAGAAGCCGCGAGTAGTTTGCCTGGTTGTTTCATCATCCTGGTGATTTGTGAGCTGTTAAAGCGTTGCAAAATCCGTGAGATATGTTTATAAATATACTGTATATACATACAGTAATTCATTGCGGAGGGATAAATGAAAATCGAGCTAACCATTGATCGCATGAAGAAACTTCCTGATGGAGCTATACCTGCGCTTGAGTCAGAACTGCTCAAAAGACTCAGCAAGCAGTTTGATGATTGCCAGCTTACGATCAGGCGTGCCAGCAATGATGGTTTGACTGTTTTCGGGGGCGACAAGAAAGAGGTCGAACATATCGTGCAGGAGACCTGGGAAAGCGCGGACGAGTGGTTTTATTAATCGCGTGATTTTCACTGGAGCAGTTTCAAAGAGTATCGCTGTTTGCGTTCCCCTGGCTGTTCCCGATTACTGTTTACCGCGTCAATAAGTCGCTGTGGGGGAAATAGTGTGTAGTGCAGATGCCTTTAATGCATATGATCAATGGTACGACGTGGTCAGAAGGGCCGATAAAGCAGTTATCTATAGCTTCCCGGCGGAAGGGAGATATCTGGTTTATCGAGTAAATGGAATAGTTTCATTACGACCGTTACTCGAAGAGGAAGAAATCTTCACTTTCAACGGGTTCATGCAATTTGCAAAACGGCTTGGGTACCGAATTACACCACCGTCTGATATTATTCTTTCATAGGCCTGAACACCCTATACCTGATGCGCCACGGAGAGAACCATGGCGCTAGAATTACAACTTATCAAACACCACTCAGGAATACTGATCCCGGCTACGCCCGAGACCAGAGATATCCTGCAAACCAAAACCCGGCTCGGCGATGTTCTTGTTGCCGAGTTCAGGCGGGTACGTAACCCGGCATTCCATCGGCGCTTTTTCGCGCTTCTCAATCTTGGTTTTGAATACTGGGAACCAACCGGCGGGGCTATCTCAAGTAACGAGCGGAAGCTGATCACTGGCTACGCCAAGTTCCTGGCTTCTTATGGCGGGAATGAGGGCGCGCTGATCGATGCTGCTGAGCAGTATCTTGAGCAGGTTGCTTACCGGCGCGTCACGAATGGCATTAGCCTGTGCAAATCCTTCGATGCTTACCGTTCATGGGTGATTGTTGAGGCAGGGCACTTTGATGCCATTCAGTTGCCTGACGGAACACTCAAAAAGCATCCTCGCAGCATCTCATTCACCAACATGGACGAACTCGAGTTTCAGCAGCTCTATAAAGCTGCGCTCGATGTGCTTTGGCGCTGGGTCCTGTCCCGTTCATTCCGCAGCCGTGACGAGGCCGAAAACGTCGCCGCGCAGCTGCTTGGCTTTGCGGGGTGATGGAATGAAGAAGACCTGGTTCCACCACACCGATTGCAGCACCGAACAGGCCGACGAACTGGTTAAGCGTTACAAAGCCCGCGGCGTGCGAGTTGAACGCAGCCTAAACCAGGATTACGTGACCTGGACTGTCAGTGCATTCTTGCCGACCTCAAATACACCAGCGCGCCCGGACAGCCGCTGGCGAAACCGGATGTGGGGGTGAACGTGAAGACATATCAAATCACTTTGCCATGGCCGCCGAGCAACAACCGGTATTACCGGCACAACCGCGGTCGTACACACATTAGTGCTGATGGCGTCGCGTATCGCTACGCGGTTGCCGCTGTAATTCGAAAAGCCCGGCTTAATATCCGAACGGCCGCACCACTCAAAATCCGTATTGAATGCCACATGCCTGACCGCCGGCGCCGCGATCTGGATAACCTGCAGAAAGCTGCATTCGACGCTTTAACCAAAGCGGGATTCTGGCTGGATGACTGCCAGGTTGTTGACTATCGCGTTGTGAAAATGCCTGTCGTTAAGGGCGGGAAATTAGAACTCATTATTACCGAGCTGGAGGCCGCATGAATCTTGAAAACACCCTCAAATATCACTTCGCCAAATCGACAATGATTAGCGACTCTCCCCGGTCTACTGCGTCAGACTCATTAACCGGAACGGATATCATGGCTGCGATGGGCATGACGCAGGAACGGGCAGCTTTGGGTTACAGCGCTTTTCTCGGGAAGATGGGTATCAGCAACAATGACCGGGAGAGGGCGATCGAATTGCTGGCCCAGTATGCGCTGACCAAGTGCGATCGGGTGGCTGCGCTTCGCAAACTGGATGCAGGGGTTAAACCACTGGTGATGCATCAGCTGGCCACCTTCGCGTTCGATGACTATTCCCGTAGCGCCGCAAGTGTGAAGCAGTGCGATGGCTGCAATGGGGAAGGATTTATTGACGCTGAGGTTTTCAGCATGAAGTCCCACACTCCGGCAAAAGAGAAGAAGTTCGTGAAGATGTCTTTGCATATGGGTGTCGAGAATATTCGCCCTTCTGAGTATGAGGTGCGTAGAGAGGTTAGGGAAGTAGCGCGCGTTCTCTGCCCTCAGTGTAAGGGCAAGAAGGTTGTAAGTTGTGCCTGTAGAGATTGCCATGGACGCGGGAAAGCCGTTAATCAGGTTCTTACTGAACAGCAGGGTGTGCCGGTACTGGCTGATTGCAAGCGCTGCAGCGGGCGCGGATATGAGCGAATCCCATCGACCGAGGCATACGCCGCGGTGTGCATGATAACGGATGCAATCAGCCTCGACACCTGGAAGAAGTCTGTTAAGCCATTCTACGATCAGCTCATCACCAGGTTTGACATCGAAGAGACCTGGGCTGATACGCAGCTGAAGCAGATAACAAAGTAGGGCGTGAATTTATCGTGAACTATTTACTTTTCCCGAATCTGTGGTAATTTTGCTCTAACGATGGGTTATTGCCTTCGTTTAAAGCCCTGCGGTTAACCCCGTGGGGCTTTTTGCTTAATAGCGATTTAAGAATTTCTAAAACCATCAATATTCATTGCCTCTTATACTTTCTATATCGAAGAGGAGGGGGGAATGATGAGAGAAGGCTATTACTGGATTCAGTACAATGGCAGTAGGCAGATCGCTTACTACGTGCACGAAAAAATCGACGATTTAGAGTCGGGTGAAACTATCTACGGTGCATGGTATGTGACTCGAGGAGACGATCTCGCTAATAATGGAGAGGTCGAAGTGATAAGTGGGCGTATTGAAGAGCCAAAGCTGTAACGGACAATTAAATTAAGTAGCAACCTCGACGCAATGCGAAGTTTTAAATTTCTGCGGGATAGTAATCGCTTCGAGTTTAAAAAAGCGCGGAGAACGACATCACTCCTCTCCGCAATAACCACTCTATTTCGTGCCCGCTTGTTTTTCTTTTATCCACAAAGAGCTAAGTCATGACTTAGTGCAAATAATAACACTTTAAAACTATGTGGATAGGTAATTATATTTTTATGTAAGTGGCTCTTCTTAAGGATAGTTTAATTTATTGCCATCCTAAGGAGAAAGAAGCTCCGGGAACTATCCAATCATCATAAGGCTGCCGTTCGGCGGCCTTTTTTATTCCTAGCAACAGCACCCGCACAAAGCGAGGTGAGAGTATGTATCGCATGGACAAACTAACCACCGGTGCTGCATACGGCGCTTCAGCCGGTAGCATCCTAAACGGCATGCTGAATGCCTACAGTCCTGAACAGTGGAACGCTATAGGCGTGCTGGTGGGCATCATCGTCGCCGTACTGACCTATCTGACCAATCTCTATTTCAAGATCCGCGAAGACAACCGCCGCAGCAGGAGCCGAGATGAACCCGACACTCAGAAATAAGCTGGTGGGCGTCGTTGTTGGCGGAGCCAGCGCAATCACTATTGCAGCTGTGATGCTGGGCAATGCGGATGGACTTGAAGGAAGACGCTATTACGCTTATCAAGACGTCGTTGGTGTCTGGACTGTTTGCGATGGGCATACCGGCGCTGACATTCGCCGCGGTCACAGATACACCGATAAAGAATGTGACGCTTTGCTTCAATCCGACCTGCGCAAGGTAGCTGCAGCTATCGACCCGCTGATTAAAGTCCATATTCCCGAAACCACTCGTGCCGCACTTTACTCTTTCACCTACAACGTAGGAGCTGGAGCGTTTAGCAGATCGACGCTGCTGAAAAAATTAAATTCCGGCGACGTTCCGGCTGCATGCAAAGAACTGCAGCGCTGGACGTATGCAGGTGGCAAACAGTGGAAGGGGCTTATCACTCGGCGCGAGATTGAGCGTGAAGTTTGCGAGTGGGGCCAGAAATGAACCGATTAACAGCCATCATTTGCGCTGTCGTTTTCTGTCTGCTGGTTTCCATGGCTTGGGCGATCAATCACTACCGCGACAACGCCATCGCTTATAAAGACCAACGCGATAAAGCCACTGAGAAACTCAGCCTGTCGATCGCCACCATCAAAGACATGCAGACCCGCCAGCGTGACGCAGCGGCACTGGATGCTAAATACACGAAGGAATTAGCCGATGCGAAATCTCAGCTTGAAGATCTGCAGCGTTGCGTTAGCACTGGTAAGTGTGGGTTGCACGTCAACGCCAGATGTCCCGCGAACGGAGCGACCAGCACCGGCGGCATGGGCGATGCTTCCGCCCCCCGACTTACTAACTCCGCTGAGCGGGATTATTTCACCCTCAGAGAAAGAATCGTCACAGTGATGAAGCAGGTTGGCTATCTGCAGGACTACATCAAAGAGCAGTGTCTCAAATAGAGCCTCTTCCGTAAGTTTCTGACATTATCTATCTGCTGGACACTAAAAATAGCAAATATTTTAAGAGCATTTTGATAGGTTGGTTGATGCCAAAAAAAACCTCTGGTACGGGGCACGTATGATTAAAGTTTATATAGCATATGCCGATGAACCAATTACAGAAAACTCCCTGATGTTCAAGGTAATAAAATGACTAATGAAACTAATAACGACGATTATAAATCCAATATTAAAAATATTGGCGAGGGTGTTGCTGTAGGTGTCGGTGCCGGCGCAGGAGCTGGGATTGGGGCGGCTATAGGAGTTAGTGGTGCGATTGCTACTGCTGCTGCCGAAGCTGCGGCTGCAGCTGCTATAGCCACGGGCGCGTCAGCTTCAGCGACTACTGCAGCCTTGGCGACTGCAGGTGGTGGGGCAATTGCCGCCGGAGGGACTGGAATGGCAGGTGGAGTAACTGCGATTGCATCTGCTGCTGCTAGTAGCGCTGTAGTGCCCGTAGTTGGTTGGGCCATTGCAGGTGCAGCTGTAACAGGTCTGGCAGCCTGGGGCACATATAAATACTTTACAAAAGACTGAATTGATCACGTTTGTTAAACCAAGCCACCTTCGTGTGGCTTTTTTATTGGAGCAAAAATGGCAAAACCGGACTGGGGCGAGCTTCAGCAACGGTTCCTGTCCGACCATGCCGCAACCGGCGTATCACCGAAGGAATGGTGCGAAGCGCAAGGACTGAACTACGCTACCGCCCGTCGATATATCAAAAAACCTTATGCGCAAACTGCGCAAAAACCTGCGCAGAAAAAAATGCGCACTGCGCAGAAAGATAAAAGCGCTAATGAGCTGGTGGATGATGATGGACTTACCGCTCAGCAGCGCTTATTTGTCGCGGAGTACCTGAAGGACAACAACGCCACCTCTGCCGCTGCACGTGCTGGTTATAGTGACCCAAACTACGGGCGTCAGCTCATAGCGAATCCTAACGTTGCGCAGGCTATTGCGCAGCAGCAAAAAGCGTCCATTGTGCGCACGCTTGGCAGTGCCGACGAAGTCCTCGCTCAGATGTGGCAGCTCGCTACCTTCGATGCAAACCAGCTATCACAATACCGCCGCGGTGCGTGTCGTTACTGCTGGGGCTTCGGTCATCATTACCAGTGGCGCGATGCAGTTGAGTTCGAAGAGAAGAGGCTCGAGGCTGTTGAACGTGACAGACGTGAACCTGAAGATTCCGGCGGTTACGGTTACGACCACACCCGAGAGGCTAACCCTGAATGCCCACGCTGTAATGGTGAAGGCATCGGCCAGCCTTACTTCCCTGATACTCGCAAAATCCCAGCAACTTCTCGGCTCGCGTACTCCGGCGTGAAGGTCGGCAAAAACGGCGTTGAAATCACAGCCATCAGCCGCGAAAGAATGTTCGAAGCGGTCATCAAGCGCTTGGGCCTGGCCGATAGTGAGTTCGCGCAGCGCCTGCAGCAGATTGAAATTGAACGCCGGCAGCTGGAGGTTGAGAAACTCCGTAAAGAGCTGGCCGGTGAGGGGGAGGACGATGAACCAACGCCAGTTGCAATCAATATCAACGTAGTGGATGCGAGGGCAGACGATGGGGATCAGCCCGACACTTAACATTCCTCAGGCGCGCTTCCTCGCGATGCAGCACAAATTCAAAGCCTATGTTGCCGGGTTCGGTTCCGGTAAAACGTGGGTAGGTTGTGGCGGCATCTGTAAGGGGATGTGGGAGCATCCTAAAATCAACCAGGGTTATTTCGCACCGACGTACCCGCAGATTCGTGACATCTTCTACCCGACGATTGAAGAGGTGGCCTTTGACTGGGGCTTGAACGTCAAAATCAACGAGGGGAATAAAGAGGTTCACTTCTACGAGGGGCGACGGTTCCGCGGAACCACAATCTGCCGCTCGATGGAGAAGCCCGGCTCGATCGTCGGCTTCAAAATCGGTAATGCGATGGTGGATGAGCTGGACGTAATGGCGGCTGCCAAAGCACAGCAGGCCTGGCGAAAAATCATCGCACGTATGCGTTACAACATTCCCGGTCTGAGAAATGGAATTGACGTCACGACAACGCCGGAAGGCTTCAAGTTTGTCTACCAGCAGTTCGTTAAGGCTGTGCGGGATAAACCGCAACTGGCGGCTCTGTATGGACTGATTCAGGCCAGCACGTTCGACAATGCGAAGAATCTGCCGCCTGATTACATCCCATCGCTGCTGAGCTCTTACCCTGACGAACTGATTCAGGCATACCTGCGCGGGAAATTCACCAACCTCAACAGCGGGACCATTTACCACACGTTCAACCGTAAGCTGAATAACTGTGCTGATGAGGTTCAGGATGGGGATCCGCTGTTTATCGGTATGGACTTCAACGTAGGGAAAATGGCCGCGATTGTTCACGTAAAGCGTAATGGCCTGCCGCGTGCGGTACGTGAACTGGTTAAGGTTTACGATACTCCGGCGATGATTAAGCGCATCCAGGAAGAGTTCTGGCGATATGAGGATGGTCGTTATGTGAAGAGCCGGGAGATTTACATCTATCCGGATGCCTCTGGCGACTCCCGCAAGTCCCAGAACGCCAGCAAGACTGATATCGCTCAGCTCAACGATGCCGGGTTCAGCGTCATTGTTGATGATGCCAACCCGCCAGTTAAAGACCGCATCAACTCGATGAACGCCATGTTCTGCAACGCCAACGGCGAGCGCCGCTATTTGGTTAACGTGCAAAACTGCCCGGTTTATACCGAGAGCCTCGAGCAGCAAATCTGGGCGGCCAATGGCGAACCGGACAAATCAGCTGATAACGATCACCCCAATGATGCTGGTGGGTACTTCATCGTGAAGGATTACCCGATCGTGAAACCGGCATATTCAATCACCATGGACACCACTTTCTGATATGGCAAACGACGACATCACCTGGGTTCGACCAGAACACCGGGCGGCTTCTGCTGCCTGGAGGAAATACAGGGACTTCTGCAAAGGAGCTGAGGCCGTAAAGGCGGCGGGTAATAAGTATCTGCCTTATCTCGACCCAACCGATAAATCCACACGCAATCGCAAGCGCAATGAGGACTATCTGAGCCGCGCGGTGTTCTATGCGATTGCCGGCAATACGAAGATCGGCATGCTTGGGATGGCTTATCGCAAGGACCCCACGTTTAACGGTCCTGAAAAGCTGAAATACCTGCTGGACAATGCTGACGGGGCCGGTACCAGCATCTATCAGCAGTCACAGCTGGTGGCTGAGAACGTGCTCGAGGTTGCGCGAGAGGGCATTTACGTCGATTACGCTGAAGAGTCCGACGAAGCAATCATCCTCCGCTATCCGGCAGAGAACATTATCAACTGGCGAACAAAGCGAATTAACGGACGTGATCAACTGGTGCTTGTGGTTCTGCGCGAATGCGTAGAAGAGCCGGATGGTTACGCTTACAAGGATGAAATCCAGTACCGCGAACTGGCGCTGGAAGAAGGGAAGTTCATATGCCGCGTATGGCGCCGGGCTGGTGGCACTGCAAGCGGAACCTACACCGTTGACAGCGAATATCATCCGAAGCCTAAAGGAAAGGACTACTGGGACGAAATCCCGTTCACCTTTGTCGGTGCTCAGAATAACGATCCCACTATCGACGATTCACCGCTGGCTGCGCTGGTGGAGATAAACCACGGTCATTATCGTAACAGTGCTGACTATGAGGACAGCGTGTGGTTCTGTGGCCAGGTGCAGCCGTACATGACTGGGCTCGATACCGGCTGGCGCGATCACCTCGAGAAGAAGGGCGTGAAAATTGGTTCCCGATCACCGCTTTTGCTTCCCAAGGAGGGCTCGTTTGGCTATGCCCAGGCGCAGCCGAACATGCTGGCTAAAGAAGCCATGGACAGCAAGCGAGATTACATGGTGCAGCTTGGCGCCCGCCTGATTGAGCAGAACGCCACGGCGAAGACTGCCACCCAAGCAAGCGGTGAGCAAACATCATCAACATCCGTGCTCGGTATCTGCGTTTCAAACGTTTCCGAGGCCTATACGCTGGCGCTGGGATGGTGTGCGAAATATCTCGGCATCACGGGCGAAACGACGAGTTACACCATCAATCAGGAATTCATAGCGAAGGTTGCTGAGTCGGGAATGGTGACGGCAATCGTCAACGCCTGGCAATCCGGTGCGCTGCGCGATAGCGATATGATTCGTGCGCTGCAGAAGCTTGACCTTATAGACCCGGCGGACAGCCCAGATGAAGTGATTGATGCAATTCGCAATCAGGCACCAACGTTGACGGGAGGTTGAGATGCCAACCGTCAACGAAAGCCTGCGCGATGAGTCGATCGCACATTCCGTCTGGTTAAGCCGCTACGCCACTGGGGTGGCAAACCGGATGGTGAAGTTGCTTAACGAGACGGATGCTGACCTTTCAGCGCGTCTACTGGATGCGCTGGATAGATTGCCTCCTGAGAGCTTCACCGTTAATCGCCTGCAGAGTTTACTCGGCAGCGTGCGTGAGCTTAACCATCAGGCCGTAGCCACCATGCAGGCAGGGCTCGAGAATGAGCTGGTGGCGCTGGCAAAGAACGAAGCCAGTTATCAGCTGAGCCTGTTCGATTCCCTTCTGCCATCTCAGGTGCTAGCGCGATATCCGCTGCAGGGCATCACCGCCGATATGGTGTATGCCGCGGCGATGGCGCAGCCCTTTCAGGGGCGGCTGCTGAGTGAGTGGGCGGTTAATCTGGAATCGGACAGGCTGGCGCGTATCGTGAACGCTGTCCGCAGGGGTTATCTTGCCGGCGACACGGTAGAAACAATCGCGCGCAATGTTCGTGGGCACGCCAACAAAGACTATCGCGACGGCGCGCTGCAGATGAGCAGGGCAAACGCCGCCAGCATCGCTAAAACAGCTGTGAATCATCTGGCTGCCACAGCGCGCAACAGCTTCACCAGTGCCAACAGCGATATCGTGAAAGGCAAACAGTGGCTGTCGACGCTGGACAATAAAACCAGCCACGACTGCATTATTCGTGACCTGCTGCGTTACACCCTAGATAACAAACCGGTCGGGCATAAGGTGCCTTACCTGCAGGGACCCGGGAAGATTCATTTCTGCTGCCGTTCTACTGAAACTCTGATTCTCAAGTCCTGGCGCGAACTCGGCATTGATATTGATGAGATGGACGAGGGCACTCGTGCCAGCATGGATGGCCAGGTGCCAGCTAAAACCACGTATCTGGAATGGCTCGAGCGTCAGCCAGCTCAACGGCAGGATCAGGTTTTGGGTGCCGAGCGAGGCCGTCTGTTCCGAGCCGGTGAAATCAACTTGGCTGATATGTTCACTGACAAAGGCGAATGGATCAGCCTGGAACGCTTGAAGCAGCTCTCAGGCACTGACAACTAACAACCACTTCTTACTTCAAGCCCTGGCATCTGCCGGGGCTTTTTTATGGGCGAGGCCCGGCAAAATCCCGAGGGGAAATTATGTTAATTCGAAACATGCTTCTGAAATTTTACGCACCTGAAAGCGGCGGTGAGGGCAGCGGTGGCGGTGGTATCGAAATCACCCCAGAAATCCAGAAGCTGATTGATGAGCGTGTGACCAGCGAAGTCACTGGCCTGAAATCGAAAAACTCTGAGCTGCTGGGCACCATTAAGCAGCAGAAAGAAAACCTGTCCCGCTTCGAAGGTATCGATCCAGACGCTGTGCGCGGCATTCTCCAGCGTTTTTCCGACGACGAAGAGGCAAAGCTGATTGCCGCCGGAAAAATCGATGAGGTGCTCGATAAGCGCACCGAGCGTCTGCGTGCTGACGTCGATAAGCAGATTAAAGCCGCAAATGAACGCGCCGACAAAGCCGAAGCGTTCTCCAACAAATTCCGGGATCGAGTTCTGGGCGATGCAATCCGTGCAGCAGCCTCAAAAGCTGGCGCGCTGCCGGAAGCATCCGACGATCTGATTCTGCGTGCCAAAGGCACATTCCAGCTCAACGACGAAGGCGAGGCCGTAGCAGTTGATGCAAATGGCGACGTTCTGTTCGGTAAAGACGGCAAAACCCCACTAAGCCCGCTTGAGTGGGCGGAGTCTCTTAAGGAGACGGCTCCGCATCTGTTCCCACGCGCGGAAGGCACCGGCGCGGGCGGACACAAGCCAAACGGTGGTGGCAGCCTGAAACGTTCCGAAATGAGCGCCAGCGACAAAGCGGACTACATCCGCAAGCATGGCCAGCAGGCCTTCCTCAAACTTCCGAAATAATGGATTAACCCATGTCTACCACTGTTAATAGTGACCTGATCATTTATGACGACCTGGCGCAGACCGCTTTCCTTGAGCGCCGCCAGGACAACCTCGCAATCTTCAACGCCTCTTCCAACGGAGCGATCCTGCTGGATAACGAGCTGATTGAAGGCGATTTCCGCAAGCGAGCCTTCTACAAAGTGGGCGGTTCTATCGAATCGCGTGACACGAACTCAACCGATAAAGTGACGGGCAAGAAGATTGGCGCCGGCGAATCCGTATCCGTCAAAGCACCGTGGAAATATGGCCCGTATGAAACCACCGAAGAGGCATTCAAACGCCGCGGCCGCTCTGTCGACGAATTCTCCGAAGTGATCGGCGTTGATGTGGCAGATGCCACGCTGGAAGGCTACGTGAAATATGGCCTGAAAGCACTGACTGCGGCGATTGGCGCTAACACCGACATGGTCGTAACCGCCGACATTGAGACCGACGGTAAAAAGACCCTGACGCGTGGCCTGCGCAAATACGGCGACAAGTTTAACCGCGTGGCTCTGTTCGTGATGCACTCTGCGACCTATTTCGACATTGTCGATGAGGCGATTGCTAACAAAATCTACGAAGAAGCAGGAGTGGTGGTTTACGGCGGGCAGCCGGGCACGCTTGGTAAACCTGTGCTGGTGACCGACACCATGGACGCTGATGCGATCCTTGGGCTGGTGGCTGGGGCGGTTACAGTCACAGAGTCTCAGGCACCGGGATTCCGTTCCTACGATATCAACGATCAGGAAAACCTTGCGGTTGGCTATCGCGCTGAAGGTACCGTGAACGTTGAACTGCTGGGCTACAGCTGGGATACCGCAAAAGGTGATAACCCTGACCTGACCGCCATTGGAACTGCGGGAAACTGGAAGAAGCACTTCACCAGCAACAAATCTACGGCTGGCGTGCTGATTAAGCTGGGATCCGCAGCGGGGGAGTAACGCTGTCAGCGGATAAAACCTCCGCAACCGCTGACAGTACCGATGCGGTCACCATTTCCCTTAAGTACACGCTAAACGGCGCAGGTATTTCCGGCAAAACCGTTGCCTGGAATTCAACCGGCGGCACGCTCAGTACTGCCAGTTCTCAAACCGGCTCTGCTGGTGGGGCGACGGTCAAACTTACCTCTGATACGACAGGTACTTTCACAGTCACTGGTACTGTTGATGGTATTGCTAAATCGAGTGAGGAAATCACCTTCACCGCACCTGCAGCTGGCTAATCGATGGGGCGTAAGCCCCATTCAACGGATGCTCAGATGATTAATACTCATATCACCGCCGCTGACGTTAACAGTTACGCCAGCGAAGATGAACTAGCGTCATTTGCCGCGCTGAGAGGGATTGAGCTGCCTGAAAAGCTCGCGCCGTTACTGATTAAGGCGATGGACTATCTGGAAGGGCTAGATTGGGTAGGTTCCAAAGCAGACCCTCGACAGCCGCTGGCATGGCCACGCGTGAATGTCGTTCTGGATGAACATGATTTCCCGCCGGATGAAGTACCACGGCAGGTTATAACCGCGCAGTGCATGCTGGCGGTAGAGGCAATCGACGGCGATTTACTCTCCAGCGTGCGCGAAGCCGCTGTAAAAACCGAACGTGTTGAAGGCGCCGTAACCATGACCTATGCGGTTGCCGATGGTGAGGTGTTCACACCATCCTACCCGGCGGTAATGGCTATTCTCGGCGACCTGGCTGGTGGGCGTGGATATGCAATCAATGTTTTCGCGGAGCGCGCGTAATGGCCATCAACTATCAGCGAATGCAGGCGACAACGACTCGTATGCTCAAGCAGAACGGCATTGCATACAATGTCACGCGTAAGGGTACGTTAATCGTCATCGGTGGTGTAGAGCATCGTTCCGATGATATCCAGTTCACCGCCACAGGAGTGAAGACGGATTACGCGCCAGGTGAAATTGATGGAACCGTCATCGAAAACGGCGATATTCGGGTTGTCTTCACCTCTGAGAAGGACATTAAAACCGGCGATCTGATCGACGTGGACGGCGTAAGCCACCGCGTAGTTAAACCAAACCCCGTGAAACCGGGCGCTGTGGTGCTCTGCTACAAAGCTCAGTTGAGGGCATAGCATGAGCGATAATAAGGCGTTCACGGCTGCCATCACCGCGTTTGTGGACAAAGCCAAAGCAAATCAGGAAGCAGTCGTACGTGCTGTCGGCATTCGGATCCTTAATCAACTGGTGATGATGTCACCTGTCGGCAACCCGGAACTCTGGGGCATCAACAAGACGGCAGTTTCTTACAATCAGGCGGTATACGCCCATAACGAAGCGCAAAAAGCGGACCCTGCAAACCTGACTAAAACCGGACGACTTAAGAAGAAGGCTCGACTGGTGGATGGGATGGATATCAAAGCGCCGCCGGGATATACCGGTGGACGGTTTCGGGGCAACTGGCAGGTGTCTTTTGATGCACCGACCACAGATGAAACGGGACGTGTCGATAAAACCGGAAATCTGACAAAAGCCGCAGGGAATTACACGCTGTCGCTGTTCAAAGTCGGGATAAAGGCTATTTATTTCTGCAACAACGTCCCTTACGCGTATCGACTGGAGATGGGGCACTCTTCCCAGGCTCCGGGAGGGATGGTACGCATTACTGCTGCTGAGTTTCAGCGACTTTTTGAGGAAGCAGTAAGGGAGGTGACTAAATGATTCCCGATATCGCGGCGGCACTTGCCGCCAGGCTCGGCGAGTGGGCTGATGCTGAAGGGATCCCAGTTGCCTGGGAAAACGTGCCTTTCACACCGCCATCTGATGGGCTCTATCTTGCTGTCCATGACATGCCCGCCACACCGCGTACGCTGGACCTTGGTTTGCGCTGCCGCATTTATTCAGGTGTATACCAGATTAACGTTGTGGCCCCTGTCGGCATAGGCCGTACCGATGTTGTGGCTCTGGCTGACCGCGTGGCTGAATTGTTCCCCGAGGGGCAGGAGATTGAAGGCAGGGGTTTTACATGCTGGATAGACCAAACGCCTGGTGTTTTCCGTGGTATCACTACATCTGTCTCTTATACCGTTCCCGTTAGTCTCAATTATCGAGCTGATATCTCCAGCTAATCCTTGCAACCTTCTAAACCTGACCGGCTCTTTGCCGGTTTTCCCGTTTCTAAAGGAGTAACCAATATGGGCTTTGCATTGCCTAATGGCGCCCACGTCTATCTGGCATCGGGCTATGGCCCAGCCATTTCTTTCACCGGGGCGACGAACGCCGAAAACATGGTAATCACCGTGAGTGAAGCGGACGCACTCAAGGTGGGTGATATTGTTCATGTGAACTGCAACTGGTCCGGTGTTGATAACGTCATTGCAAAAATTGATGCGATTGCCGAAAGCGCCGTAACTCTTCGCAATATCAATACCACCAACAAAAACAAATATGCCGCTGGTGGCGGTACCGGTTCGATCCGCAAGGTGCTTGAATGGACCGAGCTGCCGCAAATTACTGAGGTGTCGAAATCTGGTGGCGATCAGAACACCACACAGATTCAGTTCCTGAGCGACGACCGCCAGCGAAACCTGAATACCTATAAATCCGCAGTCTCTCAGACCTACTCGATCGCTCACGACTCAACTCTCCCGGTATATCCGTTGCTGCGCCAACTGGACGAAGATGAAGAGACCGTTGCGGCTTACATGTACGTGCCGAAGGCGAAGGAAAACCGTTACTGGGCGGCCACGGCGTCCTTTGACGATACGCCAACTACTGCGGTTAACGAGGTAGAGACAGTAAGTGTGGTGCTGAACCTGCAGTCACCGGCGATGACGTTCTACAAGGTGACTGACGCTGCTGCCTGACCCGTCAGAGCTTTCACTATTCCATGCCTCCCGTAACGGAGGCTTTTTTTCGTTAAGAGGTATCGATGGCGACCAAATTCACCCTTCAGCCCAAACCCACATTCAAGGCCAATGTCTCGATCCCCCGCGCTGGCGATGAGGATGGCGTGCTGACCTTCACGTTTAATCACAAGCCACTTAAAGAACTGGCTGACCTCGAAAAACTTGAAGGTAAAACCGCCACTGATTTTCTGATGGAAATCATTTCAGGCTGGGCACTTCCCGATGCATTCAACGCGGAAAACCTGTCGGTGCTGCTGGAAAACTATCCGGCGGCGATGAAGGCCATCCCGGAAACCTACTACCGCGAGCTTATGGGGCAGCGTGAAAAAAACTGATAGCGGTTGCCTCTGCGTTCTATACGCCTGCTCCCACAGCGGCAGACCTGGCGCCTTACGGGCTTACGCCGGATGACTATGAAGATAATTTCGTAGATGTCTGGCCAGATATCTGGCCTTCATTCCTTGTATTTCAGGCTGTCAGCACGCAATGGCGAACGGGAATGGGCGGCGCGTCCGGGCTCGACTATAACGTTTTGCCCTGGGTAATGCGCCTGCACCACGTCGACGACGAGGCAACCGCGCTTTCGGACATCCGGGTGATGGAAAGTGCTGCGCTAAAAATTATGCATAAAGAGAGGGCGGAATGAGTAACGATATCGCCACGATTTCCCTGCGCGTAAATACCAGTGAGCTGGAGCGCGGTAATCAGGCACTGGATCGCTTTCAGGAGACCGCGTCCGCCGCGGCAGGTAAAGCGGATGACCTTAACAGTACGTTCCGCACCGGTATCGATAACCAAAAGAAAAATAGCGAAAGCCTGAAGCAACAGCGCCAGGAGCTGCAGAACCTGCTGAATAAAATTAGCCCGGTCAACAAGGCGCTGGATGAACTGGACACGATCCAGGAGAGCCTGGCGAAGTTTCGCGGTAAAGGGCTGGTGGGAGACGAGGACTTTACTCGCTACAACAGCGTGCTTGAGACGACCCGAGCTAAACTGGCGCAGGTCATGGAGTCTGAGACCGCAGAGGGGCGGGCTCGCATTGAACAGGCACAGGCAGCGCAGCGTGCAGCTGCGGCGGGCAAAACCTTTATCGACTCGCTGGAAGAGCAGGTCACAGCAATCGGTAAAACGCGCGCAGAACTGTTAGAGCTAAAAGCAGCCCAACTTGGCGTGTCCGATCGTGCTGCACCGATGATCGCCCGACTGAAAGAGCAGGAGGAAGCGTGGAAGTCAGGAGCGATCAGCGCGGGGCAATACCGCAATGCGATGCGTTATCTACCAATGCAAATGACCGACATCGTAACTTCATTGGCGTCCGGTATGCCGGTTTATATGGTAGCCATTCAGCAGGGTGGCCAGTTGCGCGATTCGTTTGGCGGTGTAGGCAATGCTCTGAAAGCGATGTTGTCGATGGTGACTCCTGCCCGAGTGGCCATTGGTGGCCTGGCCGGTGCTGTTCTGATTGCTGCAAAAGCGGGAGCAGACTACTTCACAGCCTACGACGATATTAATAAAGCCATTATCAGGACAGGCAACATTGCCGGTACTTCAGCGCTCCAGGTTATGGCTTCCTCTCAGTCGATTGCTGCCTCTACTGGCGCTACTGTAGAAACCGTTCAGAGTCTGATGACTGAACTGATTAGCATGGGTTCGCTCACACATCAGCAGCTTGAAAAAGTGGCAGACTCTACGGCACTTGCAGTTCAAACCGGTATTGTTTCGGCGCAGGACATCACCAAGGCATATGAGGATATAGAAAAGGATCCGGTTAAAGCCCTTCAGAGTCTAAACGAACAATACAACTTCCTGACTGTTTCGCAGCTTAAGCACATTGATGAGCTGGTGAAGCAGAAGGACCAGACCGCTGCAGTTACACAGGCCATGGACCTGTTTGGCGATACGATGGCACAACGTGGAGAACAGGCTTACGACTCGTTGACGCCGTTTGGTCGCCTGTGGCTGGATATCAAGGGCTGGGCGTCTGAGGCCATGCAGAGTATCGGTCAGTGGGTAGCTGAACTGGCATCAAACACACTGAAGGAATTCAACGCAATTTATTACAGCGTAGCGATCGTTTTCCAGAAGCTGAACCAGATCATTTCTTCCTCTATCGCGGCTGCGATTAATCTCATTCCTGACTGGGCGAAAACAGATACTTTGCAGGGATGGCAGGACTACAACGAACAAATGGCCGGCGCTTATGGCGACAGCGTCTCTCAGCTGAAAAAAGACTGGGATGCCGCTGATATCAGTGCAGGTAAATACCTCGATACGACCAGAAAGATAAGTACCGCAACCACCCAGAAGGATCGGGAAGGAGTCGCTTCTTTTGGTAAAAAGACGCAAACCGGAAAGCAGGGCACTTTATCGGCTGGCGATCGCAGCACGGATGCTGCCCAGGCCGAGTTGCTGGCGCTTCAGTCTCAGTTACGCGCGCTGCAGCAGCATAAAGGGCTGAACGACACTATCAGCCAGCAGCGCAAAGATCTGTGGACGACTGAAGCGAAATTTCAGGTGCTGGAGGAGGCCTCCCGATCTCGCTCTCTGACAAAGCAGGAGCAATCCCTGCTGGCGAGTAAAGACCAGGTGCTTCAGTTGGCACGGCAGAAAGCCCTGTTAGGTGATCAGATTACCGCACAGGAACAGCTGAACAAGCGAATGGATACCTCGCAGAAATACGTCACACAGATGGCAGAGAAGCAGGCTGCATTAGTGAACGGTGCCGGGATGAGTGACCGTCAGGCTCAACGTGAGCTGGCAAAGAGCCAGCTTTCCTCTGGCTGGTTCAACTCCGGCGGCACGCTTGACGACGAGGGCTATCAGAAGCAGCTTAAGGCGGCGAATGATTACTATGATGCAGAGGACAGGTTGCGTGGCGACTGGTTGACCGGCGTGAAAAAGGGTTGGGCTGAATTTGAGGACAGCGCGACTAATGTTTACTCGCAGGTGCAGACGATTACCAGCAATGCGTTCACCGGGATGGCCAGCACGCTCACCGACTTTTTTACTACAGGTAAATCTAACTTCTCAGACTTCCTTTCTACTTTCCTCAAGGGCATCGCCCAGATGCTGACACAACTGGCTTTGGTTAATGGAATGAAGTCAGCGTTTGGTGGAACGGGTATCGGTGCGTTCTTTGGTTTCTCTGGTGGTGGTCTAGTGCCGGGATTCGATAGCGGCGGTTACACCGGTGATGGCGGTAAATACCAACCGAAAGGCGTAGTTCATGGTGGTGAGTTTGTATTTACGAAGGAAGCGACCAGTGCACTTGGTGTTGGCAATCTCTATGCGCTTATGCGTGGAGCTCAGGGGTATGCAAACGGCGGCTACGTTGGAAACGCACCGATGTTCGGGTTACAGGGAGGTAGTTCCGCTATAAATGTTAATGTCGGTGGTGTTGTGATTCAGGGACGTGAGCAACCAACGACAAGGTCGGCTCCAGCAAATAATGTGGATATCATCAAACAGCTCAAGCCGGCAATAGTTAACGTAATATCTGAGCAGGCGCAGCGGCCGGGGACGCCTTTATGGAATGCAATAAAAGGAACGCGATGAAGCTTAGTCAGTCCTTCGAAATACCGTTCCATGGCTCTAACGATTAGCACGACAAACAGCCTACTCAGGTGGGCTGTTTGTCGGTGATCAGTTGTAATAACTTACAATGCTCGTCAATTGCATCCCATATCATATCCTGCTGATCTCCATCCCACTCTTCAAACATCGCTAGTTCAGAGCGGAACTGTTTGAGCCTGATGTTAATGGCGGCTATTTCATTGCGGCCACATTTCTTAGCCATTTTAATCAATGATGCTTCAGGTGTCTTTTCATAGGGAGACAGCCCGGCCCGCGCTTTAATATATAGTGTCGTCAGTCTGTTCATAGGACTTCAATCGCGAATATTGGGTTGCTCTAACATAAATTTATAGTGAGGTATTTTTAACTGCCTGAGACAGGTATCTTTCCATAACCCGCATTTTGCTAGATATGTGAAGGGGTGACCGCTTCGACTTTTTTTGAGTTTTTTTATCAAATCACAATAACGCACGGTTCGTCGACAACATTTCAAAAGATTAATATTAAACGAATCCCACTACTGTTCTTTGTGATAACTAACCCTTCAATCGTAGGTATTTAGCATTCTTTCTATGCGATAATAGTGTTAATGCAATGAATGGATGAAGGGCGATGGGATTTTCATATTGGTTTACCGTATGTGCTTGTTTTTTGATTGGTCCTATAACATTGGTTCAGTCTTTCGGCTACCTGCGCAAGGGAATCTATACCAAAACATTCAAGGGAACGAGTCGAAAGGAGTACATTCACAAGGATGCCAGGCCCTTTGAATACTGGTTCAGCATTATCTTTGAGTTTGGAGCGAGCTTCTTGCTAATTGGCGTAGGATTCTGGCTCTTAAGGGATATCCCCGCTGTCAACGAATGGTATGCTGAAATCCGCGCGATGTTACCTTATTGATTTTATGGCCAGACAGCACTTCAACGTTACTCCATTTAAGAGCACATCATTTTTGTTAAGCAATTGACCCGCTTCGGCGGGTTTTTTTATACCCGGAGGAAAGTTGGCGATCGAAACATTTATCTGGCGAACCCAGATTCAGGCGGGCATGGAAGGGGAGTTTACTTACGTAACGCGCTCTGCTTCCTTTGGAGACAGCTTTGAACAGATCGCCGGTGAAGGCATCAATCCTGAAAAACAGTCATGGCCGATGACCTTAACGGGAAAAAAGGCAGAGATGCTCGATGTGCTGAGTTTTTGCCGCAAGCACATCACAAAATCCTTTATCTGGACGTCTCCTGTTGGCGAAACAGGTTTATACCGGATTGAAGCTGATTCCATTAAAGCCCAGCCGCTATCCAGCAAAGTGATGACCATAAAAGCAACCTTCAAACAGGCATACGCACCATGATTACTGAAGATTATCAACGCCTCGAACCGGGTGAAAAAATACGTCTTCTTGAGGTAGACGGTTCTGCGTTTGGTCTGGACGATGTTCTGCGCTTTCACGCTTATAACCTCCCGCATACTGAAGAAGAGATTGCGGCTGCTGGTGGCGACGAATCAAAGTTAAAGGCGAAGAGTATCTGGTGGCAGGGCGAAGAGTTTGGTGCCTGGCCATATAAGTTAGAGGGACTGGAAGCTTCAACCGATGGCAGTAGCGCCCAGCCGACTCTCACCGTTGCCAACATTGACAGCTCTATCACTGCGCTCTGTCTGGCCTATGACGATATGCTGCAGGCCAAAGTTACGATTCATGACACTTTTGCGCATTACCTGGATGCGCGCAATTTCCCGGATGGAAATCCCACAGCAGATCCCTTGCAGGTGAGGAAGCGGGTTTTCTATATCGACGGTAAAAATAGCGAGCTTCCCGGTGAAAGTATCGAGTTTGTTCTTACCAGCCCGATGGATCTACAGGGATTGATGATCCCGACCAGACAGCTGCATTCCCTTTGCACATGGTGCATCCGGAATAGATACCGCACCGGCGATGGGTGCGATTATGCCGGCACGCTTTACTTCGACAGAAACAACAATCCGGTAAGTGATCCCTCATTGGATGAATGCAACGGCACGCTCACCGCCTGCAAGCTTCGGTTTGGTGAACACAATGAACTTCCTTTCGGTGGTTTTCCAGGAACATCTTTGATCAGGAGTTAACATGCGTCGGAAAACAATTCAGGACATCCTTGCGCATGCTGCGAAAGAATATCCCCGCGAATGCTGTGGCGTGATAGCGCAGAAAAGCCGGGTGGAACGCTATTTCCCATGCCGTAATCTGGCTGTCGAACCAACGGAACAGTTTCACCTTGCGCCAGAGGATTACGCTGCTGCTGAAGACTGGGGGACGATAACGGGAATCGTACATAGCCACCCGGACGCGACGACCCAACCAAGCGAACTGGACAAGGCTCAATGCGATGCAACGTTGCTGCCCTGGCACATTGTTAGTTGGCCGGAAGGAGACTTTCGTACCATTACTCCCCGCGGCGAATTACCTCTACTCGGGCGCCCGTTTGTGCTCGGACACTACGACTGTTGGGGGCTGGTGATGAGCTATTTCCGGCAGGAGCATGATGTCGAACTTCATGATTACCGTGTTGATTATCCGTGGTGGGAGGAATCCTATCTGGATAATTTCTATCAGGATTGCTGGTACGAATGTGGTTTCCGCGAATTCAGTGGATCACCGATGCCGGGCGATTTGATCATCATGCAGGTGGAATCGAATAAGTGGAACCATTCAGGGATCTTGCTGGAGGGGAATATGCTTCTCCATCATCTTTATGGTCACCTCAGTCAACGTGTGCCATATGGAGGGTACTGGATGGAGAGAACCATGAAAATTGTCAGGCATAAAAGCCTAATCATGCAGGAGGGATAATGTGCGAATCCGTCCGTACTGTTCGCCTATATGGTGTTTTGGGTACTACGTTTGGCCGCGAATTCCAACTTTCGGTAGCTTCACCAAAAGAAGCCATCCGCGCATTGTGCGTTATCGTGCCAGGCTTCGAGCGTTTTTTGAATACCAGTAAGCAGCGCGGGCTTACTTACGCTGTATTCAGTGGAAAGCGTAACCTAAACGATGACGAACTCTCTATGGATCAGAGTAGTGCTGATATCCGTATTGCGCCGGTTATCCTCGGGAGTAAACGTGGTGGAGTATTCCAGACCATCTTAGGCGTGGCTTTGGTCGCAGTTGGTGCTGTGGCGTCATACTTTGGCGGTGGTGCTGTCGGCGTTCCTCTAATGCAATTTGGCGCTGCGATGGCCCTTGGCGGTGTCGTACAAATGCTTTCTCCGCAGACAACCGGACTTGCCAGCAAGCAATCGGCAGACAACAAGGCCAGTTATGCCTTTGGTGGAGTAACAAATACGACAGCTCAGGGCAATCCGGTACCACTCTTGTATGGTCGGCGCCGTATAGGTGGCGCGATCATCTCCGCCGGTATCTATGTTGAAGATCAGCAATAAGCATGCTGTAATGGGCTTACTTAATATGGGGTAACTTGAGCTTAGATTCAAAAATGAAAGAAATATCTACTCTTTTCCTTTGTACTTCCTTATTTTCAGGCATGGCTTTAGCTGATAACCATTACATACCTCTCCTCTATAATTTATCTACTATGTTTGATTTCAATCCCGTTAAAGGAGCTATCAAATCATTAGATACTGATGTTGAAGAAAATGGTAAGGTCACTTATAAAATCGCCATCAGACTGGCTAAGAATGGTTGTGTCGAAAGCTTAGATCTTGACAACGTTTCGTCTGGTCATGAAACAAATCTAAAAAATAGCAATGGAAGTCTTGTTGGACAGAGAGATGGTAAACCTTTCTCTATACAGCTCGATGAAAAATGTAATATTTTGAGTAAAAATGAAAATGGTGACGAGTTGCGATATAGTCTTTACTCGAATGGATTAATTAAAGATACTTATTATTTGGGTAAGAAAATATCTGAGCATTTTTATGATGATAATTCTAATTTGATACGTTCTGAGTTTTATGGTTCTGGAGAGATTCTCTCTAAAAACGAAATATCTTATGTTGATAAAGACAGGAAGCCTCTTGATTATAAAATCATAAACACATCAGTTTACTCGGAAGGTTATACAGCAACGAATACTTGTCATTATAGTGAAAAGCTTGTCCCTGAAATATGTAAAGTAACAATGCAGAGCGCAGGGAATCCTGTGCCGAAGCCAGTACTAATGACAGCGAATACGAAAGTTGAATTCTACTAGATTAAATACATTTCAATAAGCCACCTCTGGGTGGCTTTTTTTATGGGCGTAATATGGCAACTGCAATCGCTATAAAAGGCCGCAAGGGCGGCAGTTCAAGCTCAAGAACTCCTACAGAACAGCCAGACGATCTACAGTCAGTAGCCAAGGCAAAAATCCTTCTGGCGCTGGGAGAGGGGGAGTTTGCTGGTGGCCTGACTGCGCGCGATATTTATCTCGATGGCACTGCACTTGAGAACGCAGATGGTTCGCAGAACTTCAGCGGTGTGGCGTGGGAGTTTCGTTCTGGAACTCAGGCGCAAAAATACATTCAAGGGATCCCGGGTACCGAAAATGAAATCAATGTAGGTTCCGAAGTTTCCAGCACCACTGCATGGACGCGCACGTTCACCAATACGCAGCTTTCAGCTGTTCGCCTGCGTCTAAAATGGCCTTCTCTCTTCAAACAGGAGGATGATGGCGATCTGGTTGGCTATTCGGTCAACTACGCAGTTGACCTGCAGACAGATGGCGGTACCTGGCAGACGGTGCTAAATACCAGCGTGACCGGGAAAACCACCTCTGGTTATGAACGCAGCCACCGTATTGATTTACCTCAGGCGAGCAGCACCTGGACCATCAGGCTGCGCAAGATTACAGCCGATGCCAATAGCGCGAAGATTGGCGACACGATGACGCTGCAAAGCTTCACAGAAGTAATCGACGCCAAACTGCGCTATCCGAATACCGCGCTTCTGTACATCGAATTTGACTCGAGCCAGTTTAATGGCTCAATTCCGCAAATTTCTTGCGAGCCCCGCGGGCGTGTTATTCGTGTGCCCGATAACTATGACCCCGAAACAAGAATGTACAGCGGCACCTGGACGGGCGCATTTAAGTGGTCATGGACGGATAACCCTGCGTGGATATTTTACGATCTGGTGGTCACTGACCGCTTCGGCCTTGGTAATCGGCTAACAGCAGCCAATATCGATAAATGGACGCTTTATCAGGTCGCTCAGTATTGTGATCAACCGGTACCGGACGGTAAGGGTGGTAGCGGAACTGAACCGCGTTACACCTGCAACGTTTACATTCAGGATCGGAATGACGCTTACACTGTCCTGCGTGACTTTGCTGCCATTTTTCGAGGCATGACCTACTGGGGAGACGAGCAGATTGTTGCCCTTGCAGACATGCCCAGAGATGTCGATTTTACCTACACACATGCTAACGTAGTCGACGGCAAATTTGTGTATTCCAGCAGCACAACCAAAAGTCGCTACACAAATGCTCTTGTTTCCTGGTCAGATCCGGCAAATGGATATGCTGATGCAATGGAGCCAGTCTTCGAACAGGAGCTGGTGGCGCGCTATGGTTTCAACCAGCTTGAGATCACCGCCATCGGTTGCACCCGGCAGTCAGAGGCTAACAGAAAAGGACGCTGGGGGATCCTGACCAACAATAAAGACAGGGTTGTAACGTTTGACGTTGGCTTGGACGGCAATATTCCTCAGCCGGGCTACATAATTGCTGTTTCTGACCGAAATCTTTCAGGGAGAGATTTAGGCGGTCGATTATCCGCGGTTAATGGTCGTGTACTCAAACTTGACCGGGTACCAAGTGCTAAGGCCGGCGACAGGATAATGGTAAACCTGCCGTCGGGTATTACCCAATCCCGGACGATTCAGTCCCTGTCCGGCGAAATGGCCACCGTGACAACCGCCTTTAGCGAATTTCCGCAGGCTGAGGCTGTATGGGTTATTGAATCTGATGAACTTTATGCGCAGCAGTACAGGGTAGTTAGTGTCACCGATAACAATGACGGGACATATACCATCACGGGGGCAAATCACGATCCGGATAAATATGCCCGTATCGATACGGGTGCCATCATTGATCAACGGCCGGTGAGTGTCATTCCTCCAGGTAACCAATTGCAGCCAGCCAATATCGTGATCGGCTCGTTTTCGGTGGTTCAGCAGAATATCAGCGTCGAAACCATGCGAGTGAGCTGGGACCAGGCACAAAATGCCATCGCCTATGAGGCGCAGTGGCGCCGCAACGATGGGAATTGGGTTAACGTGCCGCGCAGCTCCACCTCGTCATTCGACGTCCCCGGGATTTATGCCGGGCGCTACCTGGTGCGCGTGCGCGCAATTAATGCCGCAGAAATTTCATCCGGATGGGGCTATTCAGAAGAGAAAACGCTGACGGGTAAAGTGGGCAACCCACCGAAGCCGATTGGCTTCATCGCTTCCGAAAACGTGGTATTCGGTATCGAGCTGAATTGGGGATTCCCGGCGAATACCGACGACACGCTGAAGACTGAAATTCAGTACAGCCTGACCGGTTCCGAAGACGATGCGATGCTGCTGGCCGATGTGCCTTACCCGCAGCGCAAATATCAGCAGATGGGCCTTAAGGCTGGGCAGATTTTCTGGTACCGGGCGCAGCTGGTGGACCGCAGCGGCAACGAATCAGGTTATACAGAATGGGTGCGAGGACAGGCCAGCATCGATGTTTCCGACATCACTGATGTGATCCTGGAGGAAATTAAAGACTCGGATACCTTCAAGGACCTGATCGAGAACGCGGTGGACAGCAACGAAAAAATTGCTGGCATGGCTGATGAAATCAAAAATCATGCTGACGAACTCGAGCAGCAGGCGAATGACATCCAGGAGAACGCTGACGGGCTGGCGCGGGCCGAAGTGAAGATAGACGAGATTTCTGTGTCGATGGACGGCATGACGGGAAGTGTGAAGAACTCGGCAATTGCGATAATCCAGGCCAATCTTGCTCAGGTGGCAACGCGTAAAACTCTGTCGGCATCGGTAGCCGGTAACAGCGCGCAGCTGGACCGCATTGATGAGGTGATCGTCATTGACAAGGAGGCAACGGCACGCGCATTGCTGAGCCTGCAGACGAACGTCAACGGTAATACGGCATCCATCAACAATCTGAACCAGACGGTTTCGAATTATCAGCAGGCCACGGCGACGCAGATAAACGCCATCACTGCGACCATAAACGGTAATACGGCGGCGATAACAACCAACGCCCAAGCCATTGCGAACGTAAACGGCCAACTCAGCGCGATGTACAACATCAAGGTTGGGGTAACGAGCAATGGGCAGTATTACGCCGCCGGAATGGGGATCGGGGTGGAGAATACGCCATCCGGGATGCAGTCGCAGGTTATCTTCCTGGCCGACCGTTTTGCCGTGACTACTGCAGCCGGTAACAGCGTTGCTTTGCCGTTTGTAATTCAGAACGGGCAGACGTTCATCAGGGCCAGCTTCATTCAGGACGGTACCATTGAAAACGCCAAAATCGGCAACTTTATTCAATCCAATAACTATGTGGCTGGATCAGCCGGCTGGAAACTTGATAAAGGGGGAACGTTTGAAATTAACGGTGTGGGCGGTGGCGGAAGGATGCTGATATCGAGCACGCTCATTCAAATCTACGACAGCAACAACGTGCTGCGCGTCAGAATGGGGTTATGGTAATGCCACAGGGTTTGCAATGCTGGGACGGCGTCGGGCGTATTGCCGTTGATTTAAGTGATTATGCTATCCGATATATTGGAAGCACCTCTGTAACATTTGCGGCGGGGGAGACGGCTAAGGACGTTTCCTTTTTCGGAGTAACACAGGACGGGTCATTTATATCGATCGTATCGGCGAGTTCGGCTGGATTAATAAATGAATATTATTGCCGGGCTTTTAATGGTGGGTTTACCGTTTTTTATTTACCGAGTGGCGGCAGTATTTCTATCACTCTCAATATGGAGGTTTATAACTTTCAATGAGCGGATTCGAAGTTTACAACAGTGCCGGGAAGTTGCTCGTCGATTCGCAAAACAGGTCCACAATTTTTTATGATCAGCGTGTGCTCGGCGCAGTGACTGACAAAGGACATTACCGTGTGGATAGTCCGTTCGGAAACGGAAGCACACTGGGCTTTACCCAGCCGCAGTTCTGGAATGATGGAACCTTACGCTGGCTGCAGCTGGATACTAATAAGTATGGTCTGCCCGGTGCCGATCTTCTTGAAGATAATGCAGGGAGCATGATACGCACGTCCAGAAACGTTGGAATGCAGAGCGGTTATCTGGATGTTTTCGACAGCGCCGGGAATCTTATCTGGAGTGCCGCTTCTGCATCAAAAATGCCTCGCGTGGTGGGCTTTTTCGACGTGCCGGCCAATTACGATCTGCAGAACAACACCTTTGCGGTAAACCTGAGTTTTAATCCGTGGATTCTGGTTAACAACTGCCCTGGTAACCTCAGTGACGACGGCACGGTTGTTGGTTATTCCGGAATCGTTCTCAAATGGACAGGCTCACAGCTACAGGGGAGGTACATCACAAAAAATCAGCGCAACTGGAGCCAGACACTTCAGGGGCGAGGGTTACGAATTCCCATCGCTCAGTTTGTCGGAATTTGATACTGGAGGGACGCGTGGGTATTGAGTAACGATCATGTCTTGCTTCACACCTTTTGCAGGTTCGAAGCGGTATACGACATCAAGCTTATCTGTATTTTTATAACAGATATTGCTGATCCGCTTATTTATATGTCGGCTGAAAATGCCATTACTGCTATCTGAAATTACGTTAACTTCCCTCGTAGCGCAGTCAATATTCACATGAATATCTCCCCCAAGAGATATGCGCGCCGCATCCACCGGGTAATCCATTTTGAAGGCATAGTCTCTGTCTTTATTGGCACAGCCAGCTGCCAGCAAAAGTGCCACGGCAAATAATCGTTTCATTTCTACATTCCTGTATCTGCGGGAATATCCATTTTATTAGAGTTTAAAAAATAGTCAGATTGATATGAGCGATCAATTTTACAAGATTGATCGTTTCAAGCGATCGTTATTATCGTGAGGTAGTTCATGCTTTATAACACTGGCACTATCGCTATTAACGGAAATACCGCAACCGGCACTGGCACAAACTGGACGGCACCGGCCAGCCAGGTTCGCGCTGGCCAGACGATTATCGTCATGTCTAACCCGGTTCAGATGTTACAGATTTCATCCGTGAACAGCGCCACGTCAATGACGGTTACGCCAGCTGCTTCCCCGGCGTTGAGCGGCCAGAAGTATGGAATCCTGGTGTCCGACAATATCTCTGTCGACGGACTGGCACAGGCGATGTCGCAGCTCATCAAAGAGTATGACGAGAACATTGGCGCGTGGGAGACGTTCGCCACAACCTCAGCCAACCAGAATATTACCGTTACGATCAACGGCACCTCCGTAACTATCCCGGGCATTGGCAAACTGGCTCTGAAAGGTACCAATGGAGCTCTCCCGATTGACCAGGGCGGTACCGGGGCAACAACGGCAGAAGGCAGTCGCACAAACCTCGGCTTGGGAAACAGCGCCACAAGGAACGTCGGAACGGCTGCCGGAACCGTGGCGGCCGGGGATGATTCGCGGTTGAGTACTGTCGACAAAAAAACAGGAGGAAATGTTACCGGCAGTTTGATGGTAACTCAGGGCAATAGTATTGGAGTATCCACGCAGGAAGGTGGCGATAAGACTGTTAAGCTATACAACATCACAGGGGATGGAACTTCAGGCAGTTATGTAAACGCTGTGGGAGGGGCCTGGTATGGCGGGAACTGGTCTCTTGGCGGCGTTCGTGGAGGCGCGTCTAATTTAGACAGAGCGCAGTTAAATGTTAATAGCGGAACTGGAACGGCGGGGTCATTTTTATTTTACCCCGATGAAAGATTCAAATCATCTTCGTGTGGAGCTGATGGGGCTGGTTATGGTGGCTCATGGTCAGACATTAACACATGGCAAAGAAATATCTCTTTTTTCCGAGGTAACGTATCCGTTAATAATGATGCAGGGTTTATTCCTTTTGCCCGTTGGCATAGTCAATGCAGTGGTGGATATTCTTCTACGGTAGGGCTTGGTTCTATAGCTACCGGGCCTAGTTCGTGGGCGGATGTGGCAATAACAACACTCGGGGATGGTGGCTCTGCCGGTCAGCGTATATTTCAATTCACGACAGCAAACGGTGATATATATGCCAACGCTGGTGGAAATCTTTCCGGTAACTATATTTTCCAGAAGCAGCCTAACTGTGACATTACGCTGAAGCACGATATTAAATATGATGATGGTTATCAGTCATACGAGAATATCAGGAAATTCCTGCCAGCAACTTACGTCTACAACGATGATCCTCGTGAGAGAGTTCGCCGAGGTGTAATCGCTCAGGACGTCATGAAGATTGATAGTGAGTACGTAAAGCTGGTCCCTGCTGCGCCAAAGTTTGATAGCGAAGGAAACAGGGTTGATGCTGATGATACGTTGGCACTGGATAACAACGTCATCATGCTTGATACCGTGCTGGCATTGAACTACGTCATTAAAAAGCTAGAGACAACACAGAAAGAGCTCCAGGAGCTTAAGCTAAAAATAGCGGAATCATGAAGTCTTAGCTTTCAGCCGCAGCCCGTGCAGGTACTCAACGGGCTTTGTCCCCCTCAGATCTGCTTACATAGCGCCATTATGGAAAAATTTACAAAAGAGATAATTCGAAACGAGAGAGAAACTTAGAAACGAAACGGCGAAGCTTTAAGCAGTGACGTTAGGGCCTGTATCTTGCGGACACTTACAAATAAAACTACTGTATATAAAAACAGTATTTGAGGTGTGTGCAATGGAATTCATCAGGCCAACAGAACTGCGAGAAATTATCGCTCTCCCGCTTTTCAGTGACTTAGTACAATGTGGTTTCCCAAGCCCAGCGGCTGATTACGTTGAACAGCGCATCGATCTCAATGAGTTACTTGTTGCTCACCCGAGCTCAACATACTTCGTTAAAGCCGCAGGTGATTCAATGATCGAAGCCGGGATCAGCGACGGTGATCTGCTGGTGGTGGACAGCTCACGCACTGCTGAGCATGGTGACATTGTCATCGCCGCGGTGGAAGGAGAGTTCACTGTTAAGCGCCTGCAGCTGCGCCCGACCGTGCAGCTCAATCCTATGAACAGCGCTTACTCGCCGATTATTGTCGGTAGCGAGGACACGCTTGATGTTTTCGGTGTTGTAACTTTCATCGTTAAATCTGCGAGCTGAATATGTTTGCGCTCTGTGATGTAAATTCTTTCTACGCATCATGCGAGACGGTGTTTCGGCCCGATTTGAAAGGGCGGCCAGTGGTTGTTCTCTCGAATAATGACGGCTGCGTAATCGCGCGCAGCGCCGAGGCCAAGGCGGCTGGAATTACCATGGGAGAGCCATTCTTTAAGCAAAAGGATCTATTCCGGCGCGCTGGGGTTGTTTGCTTCAGCAGTAACTACGAGCTGTACGCAGACATGTCGAACCGGGTAATGACGACGCTTGAGGAAATGAGCCCCCGCGTAGAAATTTACAGTATCGATGAAGCTTTTTGTGACCTGACCGGCGTTAGGAACTGCCGGGACCTGACGGAGTTCGGCAAAGAGATCCGTGCTACCGTTCTGAAGCGCACGCATCTGACCGTCGGGGTTGGCATCGCGCAGACAAAAACACTCGCTAAGCTGGCAAACCACGCCGCCAAGAAATGGCAGAGACAGACGGGCGGAGTTGTTGATTTGTCCAACATCGATCGCCAGCGCCGACTCCTTGCCCTGGTACCAGTAGAGGACGTATGGGGCGTCGGAAGGCGCATCAGTAAAAAGCTGAACGCCATGGGCATCAAAACGGCTCTGGACCTCTCAGAACAAAGCACCTGGATTATCCGTAAACACTTTAACGTGGTACTCGAGCGAACGGTCCGGGAGTTGCGCGGCGAGCCTTGTCTTGAGCTGGAGGAGTTTGCGCCGGCAAAGCAGGAAATCGTCTGCAGCCGATCGTTCGGCGAGCGCGTCACGGACTATGAGCAGATGCGCCAGGCTATTTGCAGCTATGCGGCGCGTGGTGCTGAAAAGCTACGCGGCGAGCATCAGTATTGCCGCTTTATCTCTGCGTTCGTGAAAACTTCGCCGTTCGCGCTAAACGAGCCGTATTACGGCAACAGTGCGTCCATGAAGCTTCTTACCCCCACTCAGGATTCCCGAGACATCATCAACGCTGCGGTAAAGAGCCTGAACAAAATCTGGAAGGATGGTCACAGGTATCAGAAAGCAGGGATCATGCTTGGGGATTTTTTCAGCCAGGGTGTGGCCCAGCTGAACCTTTTCGATGAGAACGCGCCCCGCGCTGGAAGCCATAGTTTGATGGAGGTGCTCGATCACCTGAACGCGAAAAACGGGAAAGGAACGCTCTACTTTGCCGGGCAGGGCATTCAGCAGCAGTGGCAGATGAAGCGAGAAATGTTGTCGCCGCGATATACAACAAGATATTCAGATCTGCTTAGAGTCCGATAAATTTAACTAGTCTCTTGGACGGCTGTGTGCCAAGAGCGGGTGTTGCTAATTTGCCTTTGTATAGAGTAATGGGAACCAGCTACAGGACATTCTGCTTCTAATTATTTAATATTCCGAGCATCAGTTGTGAAAACTTTTCATCCTCTATCAGGACTATGCCGTGGCGATTTTCGATATCGATAAAGATGAATTACTCGGGCTCTCAGATACTCTTTTGGAAGAGTTAATTGCGCGCCTTGCTGAAGCCGAAGTTGCGGCCTGCGGTCATAGCCCGGCACGGGTGCGCTGGTCAGGATCGATCAACGCACCTGATGGTGGGGTGGATGTCCACGTGCAGGTTCCGGTCGATCAGCTCCAGTCCGGTTATATTGAGCGACCTGACACCGTTTTCCAGGCCAAAAAGCATAAGATGCGAAGGGCTGATATTCTGCGAGAGATGGCTTCTTCAGGCGATCTTTCTCCCATGATATCCGAGCAGGCCGCAAAGGGGGGAAGCTATATAATTGTCAGTCTGAACGAGGACTGCTCCCCCTCAATGCTTGCCGAACGCGTCGGGGCGATGAAGGAGGCTGTCAGGTACGATCCCTGTCAAGCAGATCTTCATCTGGCCTTCTATGATCGTGCTAAGTTAGCGCAGTGGATACGTCAGCATCCGTCAGTGATGCTCTGGGTGAACAGAATACTGGGGCGGGGATATTCCGGCTGGCAGCCATATGGCGCATGGAGTTGCCCTCCTGAGGGGGCGGAGGATACCCTGATTACCGCCTCAGGAATCACGGTCTCACTTCCGTCGGCGCAAGCTCGCCCCCTGAGTATCCAGGATGCCATCGGGCCGATACGCCAGCTTATCCGGACCACCCGGAAAGCCGTGCGTATTACCGGTTTATCGGGCGTGGGTAAAACGAGGATCGTTCAGGCCTTGTTTGAGGGGTCCATTGATACTGATGCCCTGGACCGCACCCTGGCGGTGTATGCCGATACTGGTGACGATCCGAACCCTTCGGCCGCAGCCATGCTGGAACGCCTCATCGCTGACCAGCGCAGCGCAATAATGGTTCTCGATAACTGCCCGCCTGAACTTCATGCCTCCCTCGCGGCAAAAGTCACCTCTCACGGAAGCAGGATCAAACTTATCACCGTTGAGTATGATATTCGGGAAGACAAACCCCAGACCACAGAAGTGATCCACATCGAGGCGGTAGGGCCGGAAGTAGCGGAAAAACTTCTGCTGCGCCGTTTCCCCGGTATCGGACAGTTGAACGCCCGTCGGATCGCGCAGTTCGCTGACGGGAATGCCAGAGTCTCACTGGCTATCGCCGAGAGAGTGGAGGAGGGGGAGTCGCTGGCCGTTCTGTCTGATGCACAACTCTTCAACCGGCTTTTTGAACAACGCCACGGGCCGGACGAGGGATTACGGGAGCAGGCCGAACTCCTTTCGCTGGTCTACTCATTTTCGAGTGACGTTTCTGAAGCCATCGACAGTGAGCTGGGGAGCTTGGGCTCGCTCGCGGGTTATTCACATCACCAGCTCTACCGGACACTCAACAAGCTGACCGATCGCCATATTCTTCAGGCCAGGTCGCACTGGCGAGCCATCTTACCCCATGCTATTGCGAACAGACTGGCCGCGTCCGCGCTGGACAGCTTTCCGGTCGAGTGTCTCAGGTCTGCCTTTGAAGCGCCGGGACGCGAGCGCCTGCTTATGTCCTTTGCTCACCGGCTGGGTCTTTTACACGATCACCCGGTGGCAAAAGTGATTTCTGCCGCGTGGCTTCAGTCGGAAGGGCTGTTGGGTAATCTGCTGGGCTTAGGGGATGAGCCGGTTCGTATGCTGGAGTACATTGCGCCGGTGGTGCCGGACGTTCTGCTTAACCGGATTGACGAGGTCCTCAGGAGCTCAGACTTTAAAAGCCGGGAAAGACATTACGATCCGCGCTGGAGCACTATCCTCAACCTTTTGCAGGTCCTGGCCTGGGAGGCATCATACTTTGACCGGTGCGCCAGCCTTCTTCTGCACATCGCCGATAACGAAACGGATAGGCCTGGTCAGCAGAATGCACGGGAGAAACTGACTCTGTTCTGTCAGCCCTACCTGTCGGGCACACACGCGTCTCTTGAACAGCGGATTACGCTTCTCGAAAAATGTCTCTCATCAGGTATGCCACAGCGTCGGGCGCTCGGACTGAGAATGCTTTCTGCCGGACTTAGCGGTTCGACGTGGACAGGCTCGGGTATCTGTGAGTTTGGTGCCCGGCCGAGGGATTACGGTGCAGAACCAGACTATGAGGCGTTGATGACGTGGCGACGTGCGTTCATTGCGATTGCCGTTCGCGCAGGAAACGACAGCGAGAGTCATCTTGCCAGCGGTGCACGGACTATTCTGGCAAATTCACTCAGCGGCCTGTGGAGCGACAAGAAGATGGGCTCCGTGCTGGTTGATGCCGCCCGTGCACTGCATGCCCGTCTTCCCTGGGGAGAGGGCTGGAAGGCGATTCGGACCCGACTGCACTTTCTGCGAAAAGATCCTCAGGTCTCGCACCTGCTGCTGGACACGCTTGATGCACTTGAAAAGGAGCTCAGGCCGAATGATTTGCTTTCTGCCATACGGCTTTATGTCCTTAGCAAAGGCCAGCACAACTGGGTGCTTGATGACGAATTTAACCGACATGGCCACGACCGATACGCTGAGGCAGAGCAGCGACTGACGGCCAGGGCAGAGCAACTGGGGCGTGAGTTTGCCGCATCAAGGCTTTGTCTTTCTGATCTGAGACCCAATCTGTTTTCTTCTGAGTGGATGCCTTACCGGCGCGCATTCGGGCAGGGGCTGGCTCAGGGCGCTGTGGATCCTCGTGAGCACTGGCATTTACTTTTAAGCGAGCTGGAGCAGGATGCTACTGAAAATAAAGATTTTTCGGTATTTCTGGGCTTTATCAACGGTGTGGATCGTATTGATGAAGACTTGGCTCATGAGTTTCTGGATCAGTGCGCTGTGCATTCATCACTGAGTCGGATTCTGGTTAAAATTCATCCTCAGCGAGATTTTACCGAAACGGATTTGAATCGATGCATGTCGCTTCTGGATAAACCGGATATCCGCCCGTTTATGTTTGACACCTTTTTGTATGATAAAAAATGCCGACATCTTCCAGCCTCCCGGGTTCTCGAGCTGGCCGAACGACTGTTATCCATAGAAAACGGAGAAGAAGCGATCCTGAGCGGGCTCGGGATTAGGCTACATGGCAAAAAGACACCAGAGGACATGCCCGGTTCCGAATTTCTTCACATCGGCCTCAGGGCAGCCATTCAGGTTTTACAGAAAGATACTGACCTCAGGGGCAACCTCTTTGATGACTTTATGGAATCGGTCGTTGCGGCGGCACTGCAGTTGGACGACCACGACGAGCTCAAAAATCAGTGGCTGGATGCGGTCTTCTCAGCGATTGATAGACACTACGGCTATATGCATGACTATCGTAAAACCATAGAGACAACCGTGGAACTTATCCCTGAAGCGTTTCTCTCCCGTCTCTTTGTCGATTCTGAAGACCAACGGTGTATGCGGTTGTTTTTTATGCGTGGAAGCATTGCGGATACACCGCTGCTTTCAGAAGTTGACATCGAAACCCTGATTAACTGGTGCTCCGGTAGTGGCGATCCGAGCGTGTGGGCATGTATACCACAGGGGTTAGAACTCTGGGTCAGTATTCCTGACTCAAGCGGGTCGGCCTTACATAAAAATGCAGTCAAATTCCTTGAGGCGGCACCTGAACCTTCCGTGGTTCTTGAATCTTTAGCTGACTTAACGAGTCCCACAAGCTGGACTGGCAGCCTTGCAAACATATGGCAGTCAAGGGCTGCCGCCTTCAGTGAGCTTATTGAACACCCGCGGAACGACATCTCAGACGCTGCAAAAAAAATCCACGAAAGCTTGATGCTTATGATTGAGCGTCAAAGGAGTCGGGAACAACAGGAAGATCGTAGAGGTGAGCAGCGGTTTGAGTAATGATGACTGTCCATAAGAATCTTAATGACTCTTTAGCACAAGAAGTGTTTTCGGACATCTCAATTGCCGTCAACTCGGTCGTCATTCGTGAATTACGGCCGTTAATGTTCTTTATTGTGCTGCCTTGATTAACTCCGGGCCCTGGTTCTTCACATTACCCACGGCGCGCGTCACAGCGTGCCAGATAAACTTATTGGCGGGCACGGCTCCATCGGCTGCTATCTCTTCAGCTTCCTTCCCGCCTATATCCTGCCGCATCCATTCACGCGCAGCTTCTGGTGAGATAACCAGTGGTCGTCGGTCGTGAATGTCGACCAGACCTCTATCAGCTGCAGACGTCACTATCAGAAATCCTTCCGCTTCATCGCCTCGTTCGAACGGTGTACTACCGATCGCCGCCATGAATATCGGCTGGCCATCTGCACGGTGGATAAAGTAGGGCTGTTTCTTGTCGCCTTCCTTCTTCCATTCGAACCAGCCATCCGCAAAGCATATCGCCCGGCCATGCTGCCATAGCGGCTTGAACATGCGGCTCGTGGCCGCAGTCTCGACGCGCGCGTTTATCAGAGGTGCTTTATCCCACCACCCGGGCGCGTAACCCCAGAGCACCGGATCGAGATGCAGTTGCTCGTCGCGTTCGCTCAACAGCAGGACTTTTGTACCGGGCGCCACGTTGTACCGACCAATAGGCTCTGGGTCATATGCGATATCACGATCGGCTTCATCGGCCAGGTAAGCTAGATACTCTTCACGGGTTTGGGCTTGTGCAAAACGTCCACACATAGAAACCTCCAGCCAGATATCAGACTGAAAGTATAGGGCAGGGAGAAAAAGAGGTGCGCTGGTTAAGTCTTACAAACGAATTCGTGGCGACCATGCTGATCAGATAGAGAGACGTAAAGCAGAGTGTTGCGAACCCGGAAGGAGCTACGCAAAACAGGGGAATATTGGGGGCAAATTTGGGGGCATTTTGAAAGAAGGGACACCGATAGGGGCATCAAAAAGACCGTGCATGTCCGTATATGTCCGTTAAACGTTTATGGCTAACTCACTGATACCATGACAAATAAAGCCATTTCAATGAGTTGCGAATTTTCTGCACACTAAAACTGCACAAACAGTTTTTTTAATTGGCTCTCACCGAAGAAACGCTTTGTGCAGAATATACATAAAAACCCGTCGATATTTTCATGTCTGTGAAACGTGTTACATGGCAATCGCGCTGTTTTTTAACTTGGCGATGAGTGTTTCCGTTACGGCCAGTCCTTCCGCAATGTGCATATCAATCACATCGGTACCGAATTCGTTAATTAAATCCAGAAGTATTTCGTAAGTCTGGATGAGCTCAAGGATATCAAAGAGCGCTTTTTGATCGGGGCGCGAGGGAGAAGGATGGTTAAGCGCGGCCTGATTAGCAATCCATTCCAGATTGGTTTTGATGGCTTCTACCTGACTGTAGCTATACATATTTCATAGGCTTAAATCCTCATTTCAAGATTTTATGGGAGAGGTATCGTGAGAGCTTCACGGTGAAAAAAGAGTCTGCATGTCGCCGGGGCAGTGCTGGCTGTAGAAAGGATGGATGAAGATTTAAGTATGGGATAGTTCGCGTGCTTAGCAAGTTAATTGTTGCGCAAACGTAAAAGTAAACGCGCGAAAGAAGGGCATCGTCGCGCAATGCCTTCATTTCGCGCAGGTTATTTTATCGGGATATGGGATCAGGTTTCCCACGCATGTGGGGCAAACAGATAACCCTTGTTACGCACGGTTTTAATGCGGTAGGGCTCGGTAGCGTTATCCTGCAGCTTTTTGCGCAGACGCGAAATCGCCACGTCAACGCTGCGGTCCATTCCGTCATAGCTCACGCCACGCAGGTTTTTCAGCAGCGCGTCGCGGTCCATGATTTGCCCGGCGTGCGTTGCCAGCTCCCACAGCAGGTCAAAGTCTGCGGTGGAGAGGGCGATAAGCTCGCCGGAGAGCAGCACCTGGCGGTTAATGGGGTCAATAGACAGCGTACCGAAGCGCATCGCTTTGTGCGGCGTCAGAGACGGCGCGGGCGCTTCGCGTTCGATGCTGGCGTGCTGGCGCAAATGCAGGCGCAGGCGGGCAAGCAGGACGGCAGGCGGTGTGGTTTTCAGAATGTAGTCATTGGCGCCCATCTCCAGCGACAAAATGTGGTTCATATCGCTGTCCAGTGAGGTGAGCAGGACGATAGGACCCTCCCACCGGGCGCGCAGGTCACGGCAGAGCGTCATGCCGTCTTTGCCTGGCAACATAATATCCAGCAGTACCAAATCCGGGTTTTCACGGACGACCACCTCTTCGGCACGATCGCCGCGAGGTTCAACAATGACGTCCATATCATGTTTACCCAGATAGGCGGCGATCAGTTGCCCGACCTCGGGTTCGTCTTCAACATAAACAATCTTATTCATACAGCGTCTGTTTTCGTGAAAAAAGCCAACATACACCGCGGAACCTTAACCTTCCATTAATCTTTCAAAATTAACGCCGGTTCCGTTATTCTGGCTCATCTTGTTACTTGATTGTTATAGGGAAAAGTATGGGGCTGGTAATCAAAGCCGCACTGGGCGCGCTGGTGGTGTTACTGATTGGCATTCTGGCAAAAACGAAAAACTACTACATTGCCGGGCTAATCCCGCTGTTTCCGACCTTTGCGCTAATTGCCCACTATATCGTGGCTTCTGAGCGGGGTACGGAAGCGTTACGCACGACCATCGTGTTTGGCATGTGGTCTATCATTCCGTATTTTCTCTACCTGCTTTCGCTGTGGTATTTCACCGGTTTTCTGCGTCTTCCCCTGGCGCTGAGCGGGGCGGTGGTCTGCTGGGGACTCAGCGCCTGGGTGCTAATTTTCTTCTGGAGCCGTTTTCACTAGCGCAGCGGGCGGCCGCCGTCCACGGCAAAGGTTCTGCCCGTGACGTAGCAGCTGGTGAGCAGGTAATCCACAAGGTCGATCACCTCTTTCTCGCCCGGCGCGATTTTCATGAGCGACTTATTCAGCGCCTGCTGGCGATACTCCGCATCATCGTTTTCGTTAAACAAAATCATCGCCGGGGCGATGGCGTTTACCTTCACCTCGGGCGCGAGCTTGCGGGCGAACGAGCGCGTCATATTATCCAGTGCGGCTTTACTGGCCGCGTAGGCGATGTGCTTGTCGCTGCCGCGCTCAACTACATAATCGGTGAAGTGAATAATATCGCCGGCCGCGTGCCCATGGCCGCGCAGCAGATCCTGCAGAGCGTGGTTAAGCAGATAAGGGGCATTGACGTGGATCTGCAGCATGGCGGAGAGCGTTTCGCTGAGTGACGTACCGGGTTTTTCGGCACGCCATGCGCTGGCGTTATGGATCACGGCGCGCAGTCCCGTCGTGGTGGCTTTTACCTTTTCCGCGAAAGCCAGAATGCCTTCATCGGTCGAAAAATCAGCCTGAATGCAGACCGCCCCGGCTTTGCGTAACCCTTCAATCGACGGGTATTCCGTACGGTAGCTGACAATGACCGGATGGCGAAGGTTGAGAAAGTGATGGGCGAGGGCGAGGCCGATACGGCGGCCTCCACCGGTAATCAGTATTGGGCGAAGCGGTGCATTTCCCATCGTATTCTCCTTTACAGTTCAACAATGGGAAAGGCGATGCTATCCCATTAACATCCAGGTTGCCGGTAGGGCAGCAACCAGTAACAGTCCAATTAAGGCCATCTCACGGCGCTTCAGCGCGTTCTCCAGCTGATGCGTGCGGCGGGCGTAGATAAAGACCAGCAGACCCGGTGCGTACAGCACTACCGACAGCAGCAGATGCATAGGCCCGGAAGCATACAACAACCACAGGCCGTAAATACAGGCTCCAACACCCACGACATAATGCGCCGGGCGTGTGGCAATTTTTAACAGATACGCACCCACTAGGAAATAGGGTACCAGAATCATCTCCGAGGCGATGGTCAGCAGGGTGTTATAGTCTGAACCTGTGAGCCAGATCAGCACCAGACAGACCTGAACGCTGATGTTGGTCAGCCAGAGCGATGCCGACGGCGCGCTGTTTTGGTTTTGACGGGCGAACAGACGTGGAAACGCCTTGTGCGTCGCGGCCAGGAACGGCACTTCAGCCGCCATGATGGTCCAGCTAAGGTAAGCGCCGCAGACGGAGACGATCAGCCCTGCGGCAATCACCACGTCGCCCCAGGGGCCAAGCATTTTCACCATCAGGCCCGCCATTGACGGGTTACGCATTTCAGCCAGCTCAGGACGCGCCACCACGCCCAGCGACAGCAGCGTGACCAGCAGATAGACCCCCAGCGCGGCCAGAACTGCCAGCAGCGTGGCGCGGCCCACATCGCGTTTATTCCTGGCCCGGGCAGAAACCACGACCGCGCCTTCAACACCGATGAACACCCACAGGGTAATCAGCATCGTGTTTTTCACCTGCTCCCAGACGGGCACGCCCAGCGCAACGCCGCTGAAATCAAGCTTGAAAACGTCCATACGGAACGCAATGAAGGCCAGAACGATAAACAGGCCGAGCGGAACCAGTTTCGCCATCGTCGCCACCAGGTTGATGCTGGCGGCCGTTTGTACGCCACGTAACACCAGCCAGTGGACGAACCACAATAACACCGAGGCGCCCACAATAGACTGCCAGGTATTTCCGTCGCCAAAGAGGCGCAGCTCAGGCGTATCGGTAAAGAAACTGAGCGCTGAGAAGACGATCACAAGATAAGAGACGTTGGCGATAACGGCACATAGCCAGTATCCCCACGCGGAACAGAAGCCAATCAGCTCGCCGAAACCTTCACGCGCATAGGTGAAAATGCCGCCGTCCAGATCCGGGCGAATGCGGGTGAGCAGCAGCATCGCGAAGGCCAGCAGCAGTATGCCGACACCCGTAATGCCCCAGCCAATGATGAGCGCGGAAGGGCTGGCAACGGCCGCCATATTTTGCGGCAAACTGAATACACCCGCACCCAGCATTGAGCTTAAAACGAGTGCAGTCAGAGCACTCAGGCCAAGTTTCTTTTCCATTGGCTTCCTGTTATGAAAGGTCAAAATCCAGAATAATTATTTCGCTCAGGCGCATAAAAATGGTGGATCACACTAAGGCGCGGGATTTTACGGAGTGTAACGAATGCATGCAATGACGTGAGGCAGAAATTCAAAAAAAGTAACAAAAAAAGGCGGCATTGCGCCGCCTTTCGTAAACGATGTTGTTACTTGTACAGATCGGCGCTGATGGTCACGTTGTTACCACGTTCCTGCCACTGGCGGGTGATGTGGTAGTACTTCGCCCCTTTCTTCGCCGCACGCTTCGCGACCTGGTAAGAGACTTCCGTCATGTTGCCGTAGTTGCCGGTAAACTTGATGCTGTCGAACGGCACCATCTGCGCTGCAGTGGCGTTGTTCAGCTCTTCAATTTTGGTACCGTCAGGCAGCGTAACGGAGTAACGGCCACCTTTCGTGGACTGCGTTTCGAAGAAACGGCCCACTTCAGCGCTTGGGGCAGCCGTCGTTGCTACGCCTGGAATTTCAACTTTCTTCGCTGCTTCGCCGCCTTTCGCTATCGCCGCGCGACCTGCTTCTGAATTTGCCGGGATGGCATCCGGGCTCTGCAGAACACGTTTTTTCGCATCTTTTTTATAGATGAACGCGGTAATACGCTGGTTGCCACCCTGGTTAGCATCGACCTGACGCACGATGAAGAAAGAGTAGGCCCCTTTCTCTTTCGCGGCTTTGGTGATGGCATCGTTCACTTCAGGCTGGCTGCGATAGAAGCCCTGAACGGTGACGGTGTCGTAAGGTTCCAGCTCAATCGCCTGATCTTTCGGCAGTTCAACAACACCGTTGATCACGCGGTTTTTCGGTGCGTCAGCTTTTGGCGCATTGTCTTTGAACAGCGCGATAGTTACGCGCAGGTTACCGCTGTTGCCGTAATCGGACTGGTCAACGACATAAAACGAGGCCGCCCCGTTTTTGTCAGCGGCTTTTGATGCAGCGACGACGGCGTCGCCAATAGAATTATAACGACCCACAATGACCGTATGGTCAAAAGGTTTTAACGCTGCCGCTTGCTCCGGCGTTAACTCTGTTGCGGCATTCGCAGACAGGGCGGTCGCGGAAAGAAGTGCGGACGCCAGGAGTGTGTTCTTAAGCTTCATAAAAATGATCCTTCGCCTTGCGCAAACCATGTACTGGTATTGTTGTTAATTTGAGACGGTCCCGATTATTGCATTTAAAACCCGTCGCTGTCTGCGCCATTTTTCACTGCCTGTGCTTACTGAATCACCGAATTCGATAACATTTAGTGATATGTTGAAAAAACACGCGTTTGACAAGTAAAACTGATAAAGCATATGACTTTTACAAGTTAATTTAATGTTAACAAGTTGTTCTGTTATGGCGCTATATCATGTTTTTACCGCTTCGCTTGCGCGATTTATCGGTTCTGGCAGTGAATTTAAGGTAAATATCACTGTCAGTGACGCCGATCGCTTATTTTTCACAGATAAAGTAAGAAATAGTGTTTTCTGGCGGTAGATCACGGGCGCTATTTTCAGTAGGTTATAGACAGTTTGTTACTGTTTTATTTTCCGGGGTTAATCATCTCTCGTCGCTCGCGCGATGGCGAAAATTGATACAAACCGCGGGCATTTATCGATAAACCATCATCAAAAACCGATGGAAGGGAAAACTATGCGTATTGGGGTACCAAAAGAACGGTTAGCCAATGAAACCCGCGTAGCGGCAACACCGAAAACGGTGGAGCAACTGCTTAAACTGGGTTTTACGGTCGCGGTTGAAAGCGGCGCGGGCAAGCTGGCGAGTTTCGATGACGAGGCCTTTATCCAGGCTGGCGCGGAAGTGGTCGACGGTGCTGACGTCTGGCAGTCGCCGGTGATTCTGAAGGTCAACGCACCGGAAGAGAGTGAGATTGCGCTGCTGAATCCGGGAACGACCCTGGTGAGCTTCATCTGGCCTGCGCAAAACCCGGAGCTGATGGAGAAGCTGGCGGCCCGCGGCGTGACCGTGATGGCAATGGACTCCGTGCCGCGCATTTCGCGCGCGCAGTCGCTGGATGCCTTGAGCTCCATGGCAAACATTGCCGGCTACCGCGCCATTGTTGAAGCGGCCCACGAGTTTGGTCGCTTCTTTACCGGTCAAATCACCGCCGCGGGTAAAGTCCCTCCGGCGAAAGTGATGGTGATTGGCGCTGGCGTGGCGGGCCTTGCCGCAATCGGTGCGGCAAACAGCCTGGGCGCTATCGTACGCGCCTTTGACACCCGTCCTGAAGTAAAGGAACAGGTCCAGAGTATGGGCGCCGAATTCCTTGAGCTGGACTTCAAGGAAGAAGCAGGCAGCGGCGATGGTTACGCGAAGGTAATGTCCGAAGCCTTTATCAAAGCCGAAATGGAACTCTTCGCCGCTCAGGCGAAAGATGTCGACATTATTGTCACCACCGCGCTTATCCCGGGTAAACCGGCGCCGAAGCTGATCACCCGTGAGATGGTGGACTCCATGAAGCCGGGCAGCGTGATTGTCGACCTGGCCGCCCAAAACGGCGGTAACTGTGAATATACCGTTCCAAATCAGGTAACCACGACCGCTAACGGCGTGAAGGTGATCGGCTATACCGATCTGCCGGGCCGTCTGCCAACGCAGTCTTCTCAGCTCTACGGCACCAACCTCGTTAACCTGCTGAAGCTGCTTTGCAAAGAGAAGGACGGCAACGTCACCGTTGATTTCGACGATGTGGTGGTGCGCGGCGTCACGGTGGTCCGTGAAGGTGAAATTACCTGGCCTGCGCCGCCTATTCAGGTTTCTGCTCAGCCTCAGGCGGCAACGAAAGCGGCGCCTGAGCCAAAAGAACCCGCCAAACCGGCTTCTCCGTGGCGCAAATACGCGATCATGGCGCTGGTGATTATTCTGTTCGGCTGGCTGGCTGACGTCGCACCAAAAGAGTTCCTCGGCCACTTTACCGTCTTCGCGCTCTCCTGCGTCGTGGGCTACTACGTGGTGTGGAACGTCTCCCATGCGCTGCATACGCCGCTGATGTCGGTAACTAACGCCATCTCCGGGATCATCGTGGTGGGGGCGTTACTGCAGATTGGTCACGGCGGCTGGATCAGCCTCCTGAGCTTTATCGCGGTGCTGATCGCCAGTATCAATATTTTCGGTGGTTTCACCGTGACTCAGCGCATGCTGAAAATGTTTCGTAAAGGCTAAGGGGTAGCATATGTCTGGAGGATTAGTGACAGCTGCATATATTGTTGCTGCAATCCTGTTTATTTTCAGTCTGGCGGGGCTTTCCAAACACGAAACGTCTCAGCAGGGTAATAACTTTGGTATCGCCGGGATGGCGATTGCGCTGATTGCCACCATCTTCGGGCCGGATACCGGCAACGTGGCGTGGATCCTGGTAGCGATGATCATCGGCGGCGCGATTGGTATTCGCCTGGCAAAACGCGTTGAAATGACCGAGATGCCGGAGCTGGTTGCCATTCTGCACAGCTTCGTGGGTCTGGCGGCGGTGCTGGTGGGCTTCAACAGCTACCTGTATCACGAACCGGGTCTGGAACCGATTCTGGTGAACATCCACCTGACGGAAGTGTTCCTCGGTATCTTCATCGGTGCGGTGACCTTCACCGGCTCTATTGTGGCGTTCGGCAAACTGCGCGGGAAGATCTCCTCTAAACCGCTGATGCTGCCAAACCGTCATAAGCTGAATCTGGCGGCGCTGGTGGTGTCGTTTGTACTGCTGGTGGTCTTCGTGCGTACCGAAAGCGTCGGTCTGCAGGTGCTGGCGTTGCTGGTGATGACCATCATCGCGCTGGCGTTCGGCTGGCACCTGGTGGCGTCCATCGGCGGTGCGGATATGCCGGTGGTTGTCTCGATGCTGAACTCCTACTCCGGTTGGGCGGCAGCGGCGGCAGGCTTTATGCTGAGCAACGACCTGCTGATCGTCACCGGTGCGCTGGTGGGTTCTTCCGGTGCGATCCTGTCTTACATCATGTGTAAGGCGATGAACCGCTCGTTCATCAGCGTTATCGCCGGTGGTTTCGGGACCGATGGGTCTTCTTCCAGTGCGGATGAAGAAGTGGGGGAGCACCGTGAAATTTCTGCGGAAGATACCGCAGACATGCTGAAAAACTCGCACTCCGTGATCATCACTCCGGGCTACGGCATGGCGGTGGCGCAGGCGCAGTATCCGGTTGCGGAAATCACCGAGAAGCTGCGCGCGCGGGGCATCAAGGTTCGCTTTGGTATTCACCCGGTGGCAGGGCGTCTGCCTGGCCACATGAACGTGCTGCTGGCGGAAGCGAAAGTGCCTTACGACATCGTGCTGGAAATGGATGAGATCAACGATGATTTCGCCGACACCGACACCGTGCTGGTCATTGGCGCCAACGATACCGTTAACCCTGCTGCACAGGACGACCCGGGTAGCCCAATCGCCGGTATGCCTGTTCTGGAAGTGTGGAAGGCGCAGAACGTGATCGTCTTCAAACGCTCCATGAATACCGGCTATGCCGGGGTTCAGAACCCGCTGTTCTTCAAAGAGAACACCCACATGCTGTTCGGCGATGCTAAAGCCAGCGTGGATGCGATTCTGAAATCACTGTAAGTTGCGTTGAAACGAAAAAACCGCCGAATTTGGCGGTTTTTTTATTGCTGGGTGGCGCTGACGCTTACCCGGCCTACGGTTTTGTAGGCCCGGCAAGCCTGCGCCGCCGGGCGTCAGGCGTTAATCGTCTTCAGGATCGTCCAGCTCAACCGGCGTCTGATACTCATCCGGCTTAATGACCAGCAGGTCGCAGCGCAGATGGTCGATCACCTGTTCGGCGGTATTGCCGAGGAAGGCGGCAGAAATACCGGTTCGGCCAATGGTGCCCAGCACCACAATCCCCGCCTGCAGGTGTTCCGCCAGGTCCGGAATCACCTCTTCAGGCAGCCCTTTTTCCACGTGAGTCATTTTCTCATCGATGCTGAATTTCTGGCGCAGCGCTTTCATGGCCAGCAGATGCTGACCGCGGATCGCGTCGTTGTACACGCTCGGGTCAAATTCAGGCAGCTCAATGGCAATGTTAATCGGAGTGACCGGATAGGCGCCCACCAGATGCACTTCGGTATGATTCACCTGGTCAGCAAGCTGGATGGTCTCCTTCACCAGCTTCTCGTTCAGCGAATTGTGGTAATCCTCTTCGCTCGCGAGGTTTACCGCCACAACGGCTTTCCCGCCTTCAGGCCATGGCTGGTCTTTCACCATCCAGACCGGGCAAGGGCATTTGCGCAGCAAGTGCCAGTCGGTCGGAGTGAAGATCACGGATTCCAGCTTGTCGTGCTGGTGCGCCATCTTCAGCAGCAGGTCGTGCCCACCGGCGACAATTTCCTGGATGATGGCTTCGAAAGGTCGGTTATGCCAGACCACTTTAATATCAATGGGCACGCCCGCTTCCAGGTAATACTTCGCCTGTTCACGGATCCACGCGGTACGCTGGCTGATGACGCCCTGACGCATAGCGGTGCGCTCGTCAGGCGACAGAAGGGTGGTCATCTCATACGAGAAGTCATAGATCGGCAAAAACGCTTTGATTTTGCCACCAATCCGTTGATGTAAATACACAGCACGTCGTAATGCCGGCTGATCGTCCTGATTCGGATCGATAGCTACCAGCATGTTTTGATACTTGGCCATACAGGTCTCCTTACTACTGTCACCACAGTCTGTAATTAAAAGAGTAACCTATATATCCTGAATGAAACAGAGGGGAGGTTTTGCCAGATCAATAATTCATGAAAATTTATCAGAGGAAAAGTACCGTCGTCGTCACCGCGATAAACGCAATAAACAGCAGCACCATCACCGCTATCGCAAAGGTCGTGGAGTCCTGGACGTAGGTTTTTTCCTCCCCCTTCATCGGGCCGACAAGCATGATCCAGATGAAGATAAAGGTCACAGAGGCAATCACGACTGAAACGAAAAACAAACTTTCTCTCAATTCATAACCTCAACGAGAACCTTTCGGGCGCTGTGTGGGGACGTGCTACGGTGAAAATTTCTTGAAACGGAAGTGATTACACCAGACCAAAAAATCACAAGAATTTATGGTCTGGTCATCAACATGCGGAGAGTTACGCCACGTTGCGGGCGTGCCCGGCAAGAACGGCAAGCGCTTCACCGTTTTCGATAGTGATGTATTTACCTTTAACGGCCAGCATCCCGCTTTTCTGGAAACGGCCGAGCAGACGGCTGATGGTTTCCACGGTCAGGCCCAGGTAGTTGCCGATATCGCCACGCGTCATCGTCAGACGGAATTCACGCGGCGAGAAGCCACGCTCGGCGAAGCGGCGGGAGAGGTTGTAGATAAACGCGGCCAGGCGCTCTTCAGCGTTCTTTTTAGAAAGCAGCAGAATCATGTCCTGATCGCCTTTGATCTCACCGCTCATCAGACGCATCATCTGCTGACGCAGGTTAGGCATCTTACCGGACAGATCGTCCAGGGTTTCAAACGGGATTTCACAAACCATTGAGGTTTCGAGTGCCTGAGCAAAGCTCGGGTGATGGCCCGTGCCGATAGCATCAAAGCCCACCAGGTCGCCCGCCAGATGGAAGCCGGTGATCTGCTCATCACCCTGTTCGGTGATGGTGTAGCTCTTGATGGTGCCAGAACGGATAGCATAGAGCGATTTCAGTTCGTCTCCCGCTTTAAACAGCGTCTGCCCTTTCTGAATAGGCTTTTTGCGCTCGATGATATTATCA
>Ga0268256_1000257_pt1 | contig 56293 bp, 40 predicted proteins | sample AgamicAtAmrz_FD_200247 | JGI IMG/M metagenome (GOLD analysis project Ga0268256, IMG submission 200247) | Agave microbial communities from Guanajuato, Mexico - At.Am.rz (v2) (version 3) | ecosystem: Host-associated > Plants > Roots > Rhizosphere | place: Guanajato, Mexico | collected 2012-06-07 | reverse complement strand
TCATGGCGGCGCATATCTGCGCTACATGAAGAAAGCGCTGAACAACTGCGGCGACGTCGCGCGTGCCGCCTTCGCGAAGATCGGCGTGCTGATGGCGTCGGCGCGCCGCACCGAGAAGCCGCTGCACCCGACCAACCTGCACGTGAACCAGGCGCTGTTCCCGCGCGACACCGTGCAGTCGCGCCTGCCCGATCCGGAATGGCTTGAGCGCTGGCTCGACGAGCAGATCCGTTTCGACGGCGAATGGGAGAAGAAGGTCGTCGAGCGGATCCTGCATAACCTGTCGATCCTGTTCGAGCGCACGTTCGCGACCGCGCAGGAGCTGAACCGCTATCGCCGCGAAGTGACCGCGCGGGCGAATGGCGCGGTGGACCACGCGTAGCGGATCGACACGTTCCGTTGTCGCGCGGCGCGGGCCGAATTCCGGCCGACGGGCGAACCCGATGCATGCCGACCGGCGTTGCCGGCCGGCGGATTATTCATTTCCGGAAATAATCGACTCATCCATTTCTTGAAACGCATGACGAGATCAAATTTCATCCGTTTAGTATATTTTAATAAACACTCGTTTCCGGATTTAAGTGGCATTTTGCATGTCTGTTGCTGACTGTTTGTTTTTCGTAATCCGGGAAATTCGGTGAAAAGTCGGCTGGTTGAAATTGAATTGTAGGCATCGGGCGCTGCCTCTGTCACGACGGAGAAATCGACGTGATGACGTCGAATTTTGCCGGCAATCGCCTGTTTTTACGAGAATTTATCAACCATTTTGGTATGCTCGATTCGTTCGCATATTAATTTACAAAATCACTACTCGATAATGTTGGTGTAAGCATATTGATGCGATGAAAATCGATAGATAAATACGAGTGTCACGATTGAAAATAAGAATGATATGCATCCATGCTTCAATATAAAATCGTTTCCGAATCCAAATAGGAGAGACGATACAGGGAGACGAGCGGCAACTTGCCTGTCGATGGGTGCAACTTTGAGGCGGCGGTATGGCTAATGTGAGATTGGCAAAGCGATTGAGAAGTTTGCCTTCGCTGGATTTCCTGAGAGGCTTCGAATGCGCGGCGCGCCATTTGAGTTTCACGCGTGCGGGGCAGGAGCTCAACGTCACGCAATCGGCCGTGAGTCGCCAGGTCAAGGCGCTCGAAGAGCAGCTCCGGATCGAGCTCTTTCACCGGCATATTCGTTCCCTGACGCTGACCGACAAGGGGCGTGAGTTGTACGACGCGATCTCGTTCGCGTTGTCCGACCTGGAATCGGTGGTCGGCAAGCTGTCGTCGAGTGTCGGCCAGCGTTCCATCTCGTTGTCGACCACCGTCTCGTTCGCGGCGCTGTGGCTGATTCCGCGCCTCGGTTCGTTCCGCGCCAGCTATCCGGACATCGACGTGCGCGTGTCGGCAACGAGCGAAATTGAAGATCTTAAACGCAAACGTTTGCACCTGGCCGTGCGCTACGCCGGCCCGTATACGTCGACCGACGATACCGACGTGCTGTTTCGCGAGCGTGTCGTGGCGGTGTGCAGCCCGAGCCTGATGACGGCGGCGGGCGACGCCGCGTCGATGCAGCCGGCCGACCTCGACAAGCACGTGCTGCTGCATCTCGACGACCCGCGCGGCGAATGGCCGTGGCACGGCTGGAGCCATCTGCTGAAGGCGCTCGGCGTGCCGCGGCTGCGGCCGGCCGGGGCGCTGCACTTCAGCCAGTACGATCAGCTGGTCCAGGCCGCCGTCGACGGGCACGGCATCGCGATCGGCCGGCGGCCGCTGGTCGACGGGCTGCTGAAGCAGGGGCGGCTCGTCGAGCTGTTCCCGCATTGCACCGTTGCATCGGGCAGCTACGTGCTCGTGCAGAACCCCGATGCGTGCAACGAATTCGATATCGCGGTGCTGACCAACTGGCTGCTCGAACAAGCGTGCCAGCCGCTCATGTCGGAGCAGGATACGGCCGGCAGCAACGTGCTGCCGATGTATCGCGTCGGATAGCGCGGCGCGGCGGATGCGTCGTGCGCGGCGTCATGCGCGGTACCTGCAACCTGTGCGATGATGCGCCGCTTCGCGTTCGTCGCAGAACGCCGCCGACCGCGGCGCGCCTCCGGGCCACCGCCGAGTCCTGACATCCCGGAGACAGCATGCCCGTACACGGCATTCAAGGCAGTACCCTGCATTACCTCGATCGCGGCGCCGGGTTTCCGGTGCTGCTCGGGCACAGCTATCTGTGGGACGCGACGATGTGGGCGCCGCAGATCGACGCGTTGTCGCGCCGGTATCGCGTGATCGTGCCGGACCTGTGGGGGCATGGCGAATCGGGCGCGCTGCCGGACGGCACGCATACGCTCGACGATCTCGCCACGCAGGCGGGCGCGCTGCTCGATGCGCTGGAGATCGACCAGTGCGCGATCGTCGGGCTCAGCGTCGGCGGCATGTGGGGCGCCCGGCTCGCGTTGCGCGAGCCGCGGCGCGTGCGCTCGCTCGTGATCATGGACGCGTCGCTCGAAGCGGAACCCGATGCGACGCGCGCCCGCTACTTCGGGATGCTCGATGCGATCGAGGCCGCGGGCCGCATCGCGCCGCCGCTGCTCGACGCGATCGTGCCGCTGTTCTTCCGGCCGGACGCCGATCTCGACGACCCGGTGCCGACCGCGTTTCGCGATGCGCTCGCGAACCTGCCCGCCGACCGGCTGCGGCAATCGATCGCGCCGCTCGGCCGGTTGATCTTCGGCCGGCCCGACACGCTCGCGACCCTCGCCGAACTCGATGCCGCGCGCACGCTGCTGATGTGCGGCGCGGGCGACATGGCGCGCCCGCCGTCGGAAACCGTGAAGATGGCGAGCGTGATCGGCTGCGCGCATGCGCTGGTGCCCGACGCCGGCCATATCTCGAACCTGGAGAATCCCACGTTCGTCACGCGCACGCTGCTCGACTGGTTCGACGCGCAGCAACTGCCGTCGAACTGACGGTCACGCGAACGGCGACGCCCGCGCGGCGTCGCATCGACCTGCGTCACGCACGCTCGCTGACCGGCGTGAACTTCCGGTCGCGCACGCGCGCTTCGTCGGCATCGCCGCGTACGAGGTTCAATGCTTCCGCGCGGCTCGCCACGCACGGCCCGGAGCCGGGCAGCGGCTGACGCGCGGTCTCGCGCAGCGCGAGCACCGACACGATGCCGATGAACGACGCACCCATCAGGTAGTAGGCGGGCATCATCAGGTCGCCGGTGCGATCGACCAGCCACGCGGTGACGAGCGGCGTCGTGCCGCCGAACAGCGACACCGACACGTTGAAGCCGATCGCGAGCGCACCGTAGCGAATCCGCGTCGGGAACAGCGCGGGCAGCGCCGACGGCATCACGCCCGTGAACGTCGACAGCAGGACACCGTAAATCAGCATCCCGCCGAAGATCGGCAGCGTGCCGCCGGTGCGGATCAGCATCAGCGCCGGCACCGACAGCGCGAGCAGGCCCACGCAGCCGGCCATCATCACCGGCTTGCGGCCGACCTTGTCCGACAGGTGCCCGGCGTACAGCGTCATCGGCATCATCAGCACCATCACGAGCAGCACCATGAAGAGCCCGTGCGATTCGCGCACGTGCAGCGTCGCCGACAGGTAGCTCGGCAGGTACGACAGCGCCATGTAGTCGGTCACGTTGAAGATCAGCACGAGGCCGACGCATTGCAGCAGCGGCTTCCACTGTTCGACGAGCAGCGTCGCGAAGCGCTGCTTCGGCCGCGCGCGTTCGTCCGCTTCGCGCGCTTCGGCTTCCTTTTTGAAGGCTGGCGTTTCCTCCAGCTTGAGCCGCACGTAGAGGCCGACGAGGCCGAGCGGCCCGGCGATGAAGAACGGCACGCGCCAGCCCCACGACAGCAGCGTTTCCTGCGACAGCGTGGCCGTCAGCAGCGCGACCGTGGCCGCGCCGAGCGTATAGCCGATCAGCGTGCCGAACTCGAGGAAGCTGCCCATGAAGCCGCGACGCCTGTCGGTCGCGAACTCGGCGATGAAGGTGGCGGCGCCGCCGTACTCGCCGCCGGTCGAGAAGCCCTGCACCAGGCGGGCGACGAGCAGCAGGATCGGGGCCATGATGCCGATCGACGCATAGCTCGGGATCAGGCCGATCGCGAAGGTGCCGACGGCCATCATGATCATCGTGGCGGCGAGCACGCGCTGGCGGCCGATGCGATCGCCGAGCGGGCCGAACACCATGCCGCCGAGCGGGCGCACGAGGAACGCGGCCGCGAACGTGCCGAAGGTGGCCAGCAACTGCGCGGACGGGCTGCTGGACGGGAAGAACACCTTGCCGAGCGTGACAGCGATATAGCTGTAGACGCCGAAGTCGAACCATTCCATCGCGTTGCCGAACGCCATCGCGCCGACCGCACGCTTGAGGACGGCCGGGTCGACGATCGTGATGTCATCCAGCTTGATGGACTGGCGCGAAGACCGGGTTTTCGCGGGGCGCGCTTGCGACGGGCTCAATGATCTCTCCTGGAGTTGCCTTGGCGGCGCGGCCGGCGGGAATGCGGCGGGGGCACGCGGGCCGACGGACAGCGAAGGCGGATGTCTCGGGGATGCCTCGATGCCGGTGGCGTGACGCGCGCGGCGGACGACAGCGGGCAGGTGTGTTGTGCGAACCAGTTTAGAGAAACGGGCGGGAGCGGCTATCGGTCATGCGCCCGGAACCCGGTGGTAAACGACACGCGGGGAGCGGTGTCGGTCGCGCGTGGCCTCGGGACCGGAACGCGCGGCGTGGGCGGTCATCTCGCCGTGCGCCGGCGCGCGGATACCAGCAACGCGACGAATGCCGCTTCGTCCGCGCGCAGGCCGCGCGGCGTACGCCGGACCGCCAGCGCGGCGAGCGTGCCCGCCTCGAACGCGTCGAGCACGGCCGGATGGATGTAGCAGCGCCGGCACACGGCCGGCGTGTTGCGCAGCAGCTCGGCCACCGCGCGCACGGTCTCGACGATCTGCTTGCGGGCATGCGTGACGCCGCGATGCTCGATGCGCCGCAGCAACCCGAGCGCGTGCACGCTGCCGGCCCAGGTCCGGTAATCCTTCGCGGTGAAATCGGCGCCGCCGGCCTCGCGCAGGTAGTCGTTCACGTCGGACGACCCGACCGGATGGCGCACGCCGTCGTCGTCCACATACTGGAACAGCTCGTGCCCGGGCAGTTCCGCGCAGCGCCGCACGATCCGCGCGACCCGCGCGTCGTCGACCGTCACGTCGTGTTCGATCCCGCTCTTGCCGGCGAAGCGCAGCCGCACCTGGCCGGGCTGGATCTTCAAATGGCGCTTGCGCAGCGTCGTCAGCCCGTACGAGCCGTTTTCGTGCGCGTATTCCGCGTTGCCGATCCGTGCGAGCGTCGTGTCGAGCAAGCGGACGATCGTCGCGACGACCTTGTCGCGCGGCATGCCCGGCAACGCCAGATCGCGCGTCACGCGCGCGCGGATGCGCGGCAGCGCCCGCGCGAACGCGGCCATCCGCGCGTACTTGTTCGCATCGCGTGTTTCCCGCCACTGCGGGTGATAGCGATACTGCTTGCGGCCGCGCGCGTCGCGGCCCGTCGCCTGCAAGTGGCCGAGCGGGTCGGCGCAGATCCACACGTCGGTGTAGGCCGGTGGAATCGCCAGCGCGTCGATGCGGGCGATTTCCGCGGCATCGCGAATCCGCGTGCCGTCCTGCGCGTAATACGCGAAGCCGTTGCGCAGGCGGCGGCGCGTGTAGCCGGGCTGGCGGTCGTCGACGTGGCGCAGCGCCGCGGCCGCGCTCGAAGCGGGCTGCTTCATGCGTTCGTGTGCCGGTTGGCGGCGATGGAGACGGCGATGGCGACGGATGGCGACGGATGGCGACCCGTGCTCGTGGGCGGCGGTCATGTGTTTGCTCCCTTGTTCGTAATGGGCCCGGACGGCGACCTGCAGCACGGCATGAGCGGTCGTTGCGGAGGGGGAGCAAGAATCGTGCGCCGGCCGGCCGGCCGGCCGTACGACGCGACGGCAGAGCAGCCGGGAAATGCCGTTCGCGGCGACGACGAAACGTCATCGGCCGGCCGCGGGCTCGGGACACTTCGACATCCCCTGGTCGAGCTTCTCCAGCAGAAACTCGGCGACGGCCGTCACCGCGGGCGCCAGCGGCGGGCGGCTCGTATAGACGAGCTGCAGCCCGAGCCCGGCGCCGGAGCGCTGGTAGGCCGGCAGCACGCGCGCCAGCTTGCCTTCGTCGATCGCCGCCGCGGCGAGCACCTGCGGCACCAGCGCGATGCCGAGGCCCGCGAGGCACGCCTGCATGACCACGCGCATGTCGTTGACCGAGAAACGGCTGTCGATCGAAATCTCCTGCGTGCCGCGCGGCCCCTGCAGGCGCCACATGCTGCGTCCCTGGCGGCTCGACACCGTCAGGCAATCGTGGTCGGCCAGCTCGCGCGGCGTGCGCGGCGTGCCGCGTCGTTCGAGATAAGCGGGGCTGGCGGCGAGGATCATCGTGCCCGGCGCGATCCGGCGCACGCGGAAGCTGCCGCCGGTCTCGATGCCGATGCGCAGTGCGAGGTCGATGCGCTCGGCGATCAGGTCGGACGGCGTGTCGTCGAGCAGGAAGTCGATGCTGATGCGCGGATGGCGCGCGTAGAACTCGGCCAGCCATTCCAGCTTGATCACTTCGAACAGGCCGGCCATCGCCGCCACGCGCACGGTTCCGGCCGGTTCCTGCCCGTCCGCATGCTGCCGCTCGATCTCGAAGATCCGGTCGAGCGCCGGCGCGTAGCGCTCGAACAGCGCCAGGCCCTCGGTGCTCGGCGCCAGCTTGCGGGTCGAGCGATGCAGCAGGCGCGTGCCGATGTGCCCTTCGAACTGGTCGATGCGCCGGCTCAGCGTATTGGCCGGCATGCGCAGGCGTCGTGCGGCCTCCGAAAAGCTGCCGGCGCGGACGACCTGGACGAACAGCGCGAGATCATTCAGATCGAGCATGGGATTACTCCAGAAATGGATTAATCAAATCCTGTTTATCCATCTAGTGTAAAGCTGAATCGATCTCCATACTGGTCTCACGCTACCGGCGAATCCATCCGTCTCAAGGAGAATCTGCATGAAACTGCTGCACATCGATTCGAGCATCCTCGGCCAGGGCTCGGTCAGCCGCGAACTGTCGGCGGAAATCGTCGCCCGCTTCCGCGCCCGCGATCCCGGCCTCACGGTCACGCACCTCGACCTCGCCGCCACGCCGATCGGCCATCTGGCCGCCGAACACCTTGCCGCCGCGCAAGGCGCGCCGGTCGACGACGCGCTGAAGGCGGACGTCGAGATCGGCCAGCACGCGCTCGACACGTTCCTCGCCGCGGATATCGTGGTGGTCGGCGCGCCGATGTACAACTTCGGCATCCCGTCGCAACTGAAGGCGTGGATCGACCGCATCCTGGTGGCCGGCAAGACCTTCCGCTACGACGAGAACGGGCCGACAGGCCTGTGCGGCGACAAGAAACTGGTCATCGCATCGTCGCGCGGCGGCGTGTACAGCGCGGGGTCGCCGGTGGCGTCGCTCGATCATCAGGAAACCTATCTGAAAGATGCATTCGCGTTCATCGGCATCACCGACATCACGTTCATTCGTGCCGAAGGCGTCGCGATGGGGCCGGACAAGCGCACGGGCGCGATTGCATCGGCGAAGGAAGCGGCTGCGGTCCTCGCGGCCTGACGCAACGCGCCGGATACAGGCCACCGGAGAACCCATGTTGAACACCGTCGATTCCGTTCCCTCGACCACCGTCGCCGGCCGTCATGTCGTGTTCCGCACGCGCGGCCACGCGCACGGGCCGGTCGTCCGGATGGTCAGCCCGTCCGACGTCGGCGAGATGATCAAGCCGTTCGTGTTCCTCGACCTGATCGATACGCGGGCGCCGCTCGGCAAGCCGGCCTTCGGCTGGCATCCGCATTCGGGCATCGCCACGCTGACGCTCATGATCGACGGGCACGGCACCTACGCGGAATCGACGGGCCACGAAGGCCCGATGGGGGCCGGCGACATCGAATGGATGAGCGCGGGGCGCGGCGTCTGGCATACGGGTTCCGTGGTGCCGCCGGTCAAGGCGTTCCAGCTGTGGGTGGCGTTGCCGCCGGGGCGCGAGCTGGCGCCGGCGTTCAGTCAGCACCTGTCGATCGACGACATCCCGACGGACGGGCCGGCCCGCGTGCTGCTCGGCCGCCACGGCGACGCGGTCAGCCCGGTCGATGCGCCGCCGGGCATCAACTACGTCGTCGTGCAGTTGGCGGCGGGCGAGCGCTGGACCTGCCGGCCGCCGCAGGGCTACAGGGTCGGCTGGACCGCCGTGATGGACGGCCGCCTGCGCACGCCGGACCCGGTTGGGCGGGGCGAGCTGGTCGTGTTCGACGCGTCCGACGCGCCGATCGAATTCGAGGCCGTGACCGACGCGCGCTTCGTGGTCGGTACCGCGATTCCGCATCCGCACGATCTTCATCTGGGCGCCTACTCGGTGCATACGAGCGCCGCCGCGCTGGTGGAAGGCGAGCGCGAAATCGTACGTGTCGGCCGTGAACTGCGCGCCAGGGGCGTGATGCGCTGATGCTTTCGTCTTCGTCGATATCCGGCCTCCGTTCAAGGCGGCCGGCGCGCCGAGACGCCGCGCCCGCGGGGTGTCGCGCTTAGGTGTTTATACGTATGCCGATTTCGACATCGGCCTAATCCAATATTTCATTGGAAGGTTATCGGACTTGTTTCTAGACTGATGCGGGGCATGTATACCGCGCCGGCTGCACACGCCGGCCGGCGCAGCCCGATCCGCGCCAGCGCCACGCAGAAACACAACAGCGCCGCGGCACACAACGACATCATCGGAGACGGACCATGACATTCATCAGGAAGCTGGCGGCCGGCGCGATCGTCGCCGCGGCGACGGTGCTGGCAGGCGGCGCGCACGCGCAGCAAAAGCCGATCACGCTCGGGTTCTCGCAAGTCGGCGCGGAAAGCGCCTGGCGCACCGCGAACACCGTATCGGTGAAGGGCGCGGCGAAGGACGCCGGCATCAACCTGAAGTTTTCCGACGCGCAGCAGAAGCAGGAGAACCAGATTCGCGCGATCCGCTCGTTCATCGCGCAGAAGGTCGACGTGATCGCGTTCTCGCCGGTCGTCGAATCGGGCTGGGAGCCGGTGCTGACCGAAGCGAAGGCCGCGCATATCCCGGTGATCCTGACCGACCGCGGGGTCGACGTGAAGGACCCGTCGCTGTACGTGACGATGATCGGCTCCGACTTCCTCGAGGAAGGGCGGCGCGCCGGCCACTGGCTGGAAGAGCGCTACAAGAACGACGCAGGCCCGATCAACATCGTCGAATTGCAGGGCACGGTCGGCTCCGCGCCGGCCAACGATCGCCGCGCGGGCCTGCTCGAGGTGATCAAGAACAATCCGAAATTCAAGGTGATCGCGTCGCAGAGCGGCGACTTCACGCTCGCCGGCGGCAAGCAGGTGATGGAAGCGTTCGCGAAGACCTACGGCAAGCAGATCAACGTCGTCTATGCGCACAACGACGACATGGCCCTCGGCGCGATCCAGGCGATGGAAGAAGCCGGCATCAAGCCCGGCAAGGACGTGAGCGTCGTGTCGTTCGACGCGACGAAGGGCGGCTTCCAGGCGATGGTCGCGGGCAAGATCAACGTCGACGTCGAATGCAGCCCGCTGCTCGGCCCGCAACTGATGAGCGCGGTGAAGGACGTCGTCGCCGGCAAGCAGTTGCCCAAGCGCATCGTGACCAACGAGACGGTGTTCCCGATGAACGTCGCGGCACAGGTGCTGCCGACCCGCAAGTACTGACCTGTCCGCCCGGGCGGCGGCCTGGCGGCCACCGTCCGGCGGCGCTTCGAGGGAGGCTGCATGCAGAGTCCGCCGGTGGTCGAGATGATCGGCATCGACAAGTCGTTTCCGGGCGTCAGCGCGCTGCAGCGCGTGGACTTCCGGCTGTTTCCGGGCGAGATCCACGCGCTGATGGGCCAGAACGGCGCGGGCAAGTCGACGCTGATCAACGTGCTCACCGGCGTGCATGCGCACGATGCGGGCGAGATTCGCGTCGGCGGCGCGCCGGTGAATTTCGCCGCGCCGCGCGAGGCCGAGGCGGCCGGCATCCAGACGCTCTACCAGGAAGTGAACCTGTGCGCGAACCTGTCGGTCGCGGAGAACATCTTCGCGGGCCGGCAGCCGATGCGGCGCGGCGCGATCGACTGGAAGACGATCCATGCGCGCTCGCGCGACGCGCTCGCCGAACTCGACCTGGCGCTCGACGTCACGCGCTCGCTCGATTCGTATCCGATCGCGGTGCAGCAGATGGTTGCGATCGCGCGTGCGGTGTCGGTCGACGCGCGCGTGCTGATTCTCGACGAACCGACCTCGAGCCTCGACGACGGCGAGGTCGCGCGCCTGTTCGACGTGCTGCGCCGGCTGAAGGCGTCGGGCATCGCGATCCTGTTCGTCACGCATTTTCTCGAGCAGACCTATGCGGTGTCTGACCGCATCACCGTGATGCGCAACGGCGAGCGCGAAGGCGAGTACCTCGCGCGCGACCTGCCGGTCGACGTGCTGGTCGCGAAGATGACCGGCCGCGAGCGCATGTCCGACACGCTGCAGGCGGGCGCCGCGGCGGTCGAGCGTGACATCGCGACCACCGCGCCGTTCCTGTCGATGCAGCAGGTCGGCCGGCGCGGGATGATGAGCGCACTCGATCTCGACGTGCGCCCCGGCGAAATCGTCGGGCTGGCCGGGCTGCTCGGCTCGGGCCGCACCGAGACCGCGCAACTGGCGTTCGCCGCCGCGCGCCCGGATACCGGCGCGATCGAGATCGACGGCGCGCGCAAGCGGCTCGCGTCGCCGCACGACGCGGTGCGCAGCGGCATCGCGTACTGCCCGGAAGACCGCAAGAAGGAGGGCATCGTCGCCGCGCTGTCGATCCGCGAGAACATCGTGCTCGCGCTGCAGGCGCGGCGCGGCTGGTGGCGGCTGATCGGGCGGGCGCGCCAGCGCGAGATCGCCGACACGTACATCGCCCGGCTCGGCATCAAGGCGCGCGACGCGGAGCAGCCGATCGGGCTGCTGTCGGGCGGCAACCAGCAGAAGGTGCTGCTCGCGCGCTGGCTCGCGACGGACCCGAAGCTGCTGATTCTCGACGAGCCGACGCGCGGCATCGACGTCGCCGCGAAGTTCGACATCATGGAGCGCGTGCTCGCGCTGTGCGCGCAGGGGCTCGCGATCCTGTTCATCTCGTCGGAGATCGGCGAGGTCGTGCGCGTGAGCCACCGGATCGCGGTGCTGCGCGACCGCCGCAAGGTCGCGGAGCTGAGCGGCGCCGATGCGTCCGAGGAGCAGGTTTACCGGTTGATCGCGGGAGGCCAGTCATGACGGGGCTACGCACGCTGTTTCGTCATTCGCTCGCGTGGCCGGTGCTGACGCTCGCGCTGCTGTTCGCGCTGGATGTCGCGTATCGTCCCGGTTTCCTGTCGATCGCGCTGCTCGACGGCCACCTGTTCGGCGCGCCGATCGACATCCTGAACCGCGCGGCGCCGCTCGTGATCGTGTCGCTCGGGATGACGCTCGTGATCGCGACGCGCGGGATCGACATCTCGGTCGGCGCGATCGTCGCGATCGCCGGCGCGGCGGCCGCGACCGTGCTCGAGGCGGACCCGTCGCAAGTCGGCACGGCGCTGGCCGCCGCGCTCGGCGTCGGGCTGCTGGCCGGTGCGTGGAACGGGCTGCTGGTCGCCTTCGTCGGGATGCAGCCGATCATCGCGACACTGATCCTGATGGTGGCCGGCCGCGGCGTCGCGCAATTGCTGACGGGTGGCCAGATCATCCCGATCGGCGCGCCCGGCTACCTCGCGCTCGGCGGCGGCTATCTCGCGACCGTGCCGTGCGCGGTGTGGATCGCGCTCGCGACGATCGGCGCGACCGCGCTGCTGGTGAACCGCACGGCGCTCGGGCTGTTCATTCGCGCGATCGGCGTGAACCCGGTCGCGACGCGGCTCGTCGGGCTGCGCTCGGGCGCGGTCGTGTTCGGCGTGTATCTGTGCTCGGGCGTGATGTCGGCGCTCGCGGGTATCCTCGCGAGCTCGAACGTGCGCAGCGCCGACGGCAACAACGCGGGGCTGCTGCTCGAACTCGACGCGATCCTCGCGGTGACGCTCGGCGGCACGTCGCTGCTCGGCGGCCGCTTCAGCCTCGCGGGCTCGGTGCTCGGCGCGCTGATCATCCAGACGCTCACCTACACGACCTATTCGATCGGCGTGCCGCCGGAGGCGACGCTCGTTGTCAAGGCGGTCGTCGTGATCGTCGTGACGCTGATCCAGTCGGATGCGGCGCGCGCGCTGCTGGTGCGGCACGCGTCGCGGCTGCTGCCTTCCGCGCGATCGCGCGCCACCACCACCGGAGCGACGCCGCGATGAACCGTTTCCTTGGCCGCCTCGCCGATCCGCGCACGCTGCCGATCGTCGTGACGATCGTGCTGTTCGCCGCGCTGTTCGGCTTCGGGTCCGTGATGTACACGGGCTTTTTCTCGATGCAGGTGCTCACAGGGCTGCTCGTCGACAACGCGTTCCTGCTGATCGTCGCGATCGGGATGACGTTCGTGATCGTGTCGGGCGGCATCGACCTGTCGGTCGGCTCGGTCGTTGCGCTGACAACGATCTTCTGCGCGGTCGGTGCCGAACGGCTGCACTGGCCCGTGTGGGTGATCGTGCCGCTGGTGCTCGCGTTTGGCGCGCTGTACGGCGCGGCGATGGGCGCGCTGATCCACTACTTCAAGCTGCAGCCGTTCATCGTCACGCTCGCCGGAATGTTTCTCGCGCGCGGCGCGTGCTTCCTGATCACGACACAGTCGATCACGATCAACGCGCCGGCGTTCCATGCGATCGCCGGCATCAGCGTGCCGGTCGGCGGCGGCATGCTGAGCGCAGGTGCGCTGATCGCGCTCGCGACGCTGGCCGTCGCGATCTACGTCGCGCATTTCACGCGCTTCGGCCGCAACGTCTATGCGGTCGGCGGCAACGAACGCTCGGCGCTGCTGATGGGCTTGCCGGTCGCGCGCACGAAGATCGGCGTCTACGCGCTGAGCGGCTTCTGCTCGGCGCTCGGCGGCGTGGTGTTCACGCTGTACGTGCTGTCGGGCTACGGGCTGCAGGCGCAGGGGATGGAACTCGACGCGATCGCCGCGACCGTGATCGGCGGCACGCTGCTGACGGGCGGCGTCGGCTACGTGATCGGGTCGGTGTTCGGGGTCGGCATCCTCGGCACGATCCAGGTGCTGATCACGTTCGACGGCACGCTGAGTTCGTGGTGGACGCGGATCGTGATCGGCGCGCTGCTGTGCGTGTTCTGCGTGCTGCAGCGGGTGATCGAGCGGCACGCGACGCGGCGCCGCACCGGCGGCACCGGGCTCGGCGCGCAGCGGCCGACTCAGGCTGCCGCGCCCGCGCGGCCGGCACCTCCCAAGAAGGACATCGGGCTGGTATCGACGATGCGGCGATCGTAGTGCGACCGACTACCCTGGCGCGAGGAGAACGAGATGAAGCGCGATGACATGACAGCGGGCGTGGCCGATGCGCTGGCCGTCGAGCATGGCCGTCGGCCGCTGCTCGATCTCGACGACGCGCGTGACTGCCGGATCGTGGCCGATGCGCTGCGGGTGCTGCTGCGTGAGCGCTCGGAAGCGCTGGCGTTCGCGATGCGCGTGGCTGACGAGCACGGCCGCCCGCGCCCGGATGCCGGCGAATTCGGCCTGACCGACATCATTCGGCTGGCCCGCGTGGTCGAGCGGGCCGATCGGCAGCGCGAGCGAACCGCGATGGAATGACGCCCGCGGCCGCATGCCGGCCGCCTGCCGGCCGCGCGTGGAGCCGTGCCGTCAGGCCGGCCCGGTCGCGTCCGCCTCGGTGTCGAAGGGCGTATCCGCGACGCGCGTGCGTTTCAGCGCGCCGGCCAGTTTTTCGATCGCGTGCAGGTCCAGCGCATCGAGGTGCTCACGCATTTCCTGCACGAACGGCGCATGGCCCGGCTCGTCCACGTACTGGCCGAGCCATTCCTCGATATCGGTCAGCCGGCCTTCGCCGGCGAGCGCGATCAGCTCGGCGAGCGCGTCGGCGGGCGGGCTGCGCATCGCCGGCGCCGCGTGTGCCGGCTCCGCTTCGTCGGCGGGATGAAACTGCCGGACGAGCCCCGACGCCGGTGCGAGCGCATGGCCGAGGGCCGGGGCGACGACCGCGAACGAAAACGACGTGCCGACCCCCGGCTGGCTCGCGACGGCCAGCTCGCCGCCCATCGCGGTGACGATGCGCTGCGCGATGAACAGGCCGAGCCCGGTGCCGCCGTTCACCGCCTGCACCTGCTGGTACGCGCGGAAGATGTCGGTGGTCGTGGTGATGTCGATGCCGATGCCCGTATCGGCCACCTCGAACAGCAGGCGCCATGCATCGCCTTCGCGCGACGCGTGGATCGACAGCGTGACCGTGCCGTTGCGCGTGAATTTCGATGCGTTGGACAGCAGGTTCAGCAATACCTGTTGCAGCCGGATGCCGTCGATCAGCACCGTGCGCGGCAGCGCCGTGACCGGCCGGTAGACGAACCGGTTGTCCTGCTGCGCGCACAGCGCGACCGCGTAGTGGCCGATGTCATCCAGCAGCCCGGGCAGGTCGGTGCGGTCGGGCGCGACGCCGAGCGGCTGGAGTTCGGCCTTCGTGAACGCGAGCAATTCGTCGATCAGCGCGAGCTGGTAGCGGATGCTGCGGTCGATCGACCGGATCAGCCGCGCCTGGCCGCGCGTCGCGCTTTCCAGCAGCAGCTTCGCATAGCCGTTGATCGTCGACAGCGGCGCGCGCAGGTCGTGGCTGACATAGCCGAGCGTCTCGATCTTCTGCTGCATGTGCGTTTTCGACTGCTGCAACGCGTCGTTGAGCGCCACCGTGCGCCGCGCGACCTCGTCGCGCAGCCGGTCCTGTTCGGTGAGCTGCCAGTGTTCGAGCCGCTTGCGTGCCTCGGTGCGCTGCCGGCCCACGTGGTGAATCCACGCGGCCAGCACCAGCAGGTGCGTCGCGAGCCCGATGATCGCGATGACCGGGTTTGGAAAGACGTCGGACCGGATCCATGACAGCACGGGTGGCAGCGCATCGCGGCCGTCGAGCATGCGGATCAGCATGTTGAACGTCGCGAACGCGACCGCGATCAGCATCACGCGGCCCGTCGGCGTGCGCCGGATCACGAGCATCAGCGCGAGGCTGATGTTGACGATCGCGAGCACGGTGTTCAGCCACAGGCAGAACCACGCGAAGGTCGCCAGATCGCCGAACGCCGCGCCGGCGATCCCCACGCATTCGAGCGCGAGAAACACCACGTACACCGCGCGCATCGGCATCCTGGCCTTCTCGCGATGCGCGACCATCAGGATGAAGACGATGAAGCACGCGACCGACAGGTACGCGAAGATCGTTTCGCCGCGCGTCGACCACTCGCGCGCGGCGGGCGACAGCGCCATCGCGAGATAGCCGCGATACGCGGCTTCGAACAGCGCGGTGTTCAGGGTCAGCGCGGCCAGCACGTGGAATACGCCGCTGCGCGAGAAAAAGCCGATCAGCAGCGCGCACCAGACGAGGGCGAGCAGCCCGCCGAAGAACCCGAAGTTCCACATCGACGCGTGCAATTCCTGCGCGATCCACCCGTCGCGGGTGAACGCGACCGGCGCGAGCCGCATTTCCTTGCGCGACGTGATGCGGATCAGCACGGGCAGCTGTTCGCCCGCGCGCAGCGTGACGTCGAGGATCGGGTAGCGCGACGGCGCATCGAGCGCGTCGCCGCGACCGGTCGGGAAGCTGCGATCGAGCGTCCACTGGCCGTTCCGGCCGACATAGAAATCGGCCCGGTCGACGCGCGCATCGCGAATCGCGAGCACCAGCGGGCGCGTCTCGCCGTCGCGGTTGACCAGCGTCGCGCGGACCCACCACGCCGAGCGCGAGAACGTCACGTTGAACGCGGTGCGGGCCGGGGTGGCTGCGTGACGCGACGGATCGGCGAACCGCGCGGCGACCTCGTCGGCCGATAGCGTCGTGCCGGCGTCCTCCAAAACCGATACCGCTTCGAGTTGCGCGGGATTCGGCGCCGTTGCGGCACGGGCCGTCGCGCACGTGACGGCGAGCGCCGCCAGCAGCAGGAGCAACACGCGACATCCCGCCGTCCATGCCGCGTCTTGCCTACGCATCGCCGTGGTGCCCCCCCGGCGCGGCCAGCGCGTCGACCGCGTGGCGCTGGCGCCGCCAGTCGGACGGCGTGATGCCGAAGCGTTCGCGGAATGCCGTCGCGAAATTGCCGGGCGTGGAAAAGCCGATTTCCTCGGCGATGTCGCCGATGCCCATCGACGTTTCCGACAGGAAGTGCATCGCGGCGCGCAGCCGCGTATCGCGCAGGTATTCGAATACGGTCTGGCCGAGATGATCGCGGAACACGCGCGACAGCCGTTTTTCGTGCGTGCCCACCTGCTTCGCGAGATCCTCGAGCGCCGGCGGATGGCGCAGGTCGCGCAGCAGTACCTCGCTCGCCGCGCGCACGAGGGCGGCGTCGGGGTTGTCGGGCAAATCGGGCAGGTGTGCGAACGGCTGGCTGCGCCGCGTGCGCTTCAGGTGATTGCGGATTCGCGCGATGACTTCCGCCGGTTCGAACGGCTTGACGATGTAGTCGATCGCACCGGTTTCGAGCCCCGCGATGCGATCCTCGAGATCGCCGGCGGCCGTCAGGATGATCACCGGAATGGATTGCGTCGACGGTGTGGACGCCAGCAGCCGGCTCGCGGCGAAACCGTCCATGCGCGGCATGCGGACGTCCATCAGGATCAGGTCGGGCGCGATGGCCTGCGCGCGGTGATAGGCCTGCAGCCCGTCGAACGCGACGCTGATCCGGCACCGCGCGGTGCGCAGGATTTCGGTCAGGAGCCGCAGGTCGTTCGGGCGGTCGTCGACGATCAGGATATGGGCGCCAGCGAGATCCGGCGTGGTGCGTGGCGACGCCGAACTGGGCAAGCGGGATGACATGGTTGCGAACGCGTTGGAAGGGAGTGGGCCTGTCAGGTCGGCGGCATCGCAATCTGGACGATTGTTGCGAAAAATTATATGTCGACAACAGCGTCGATTGTGAGGATTCCGTGCGGCGCGTGTGGGCTTGTCGCAGGGGCATGGCGGATGCGCGGCGGGAGTGTCGGTGCTTCGGAAAATTGTGCCGAATCCATTAATAAAATTCCGGTCTTTATTTCCGGTTGAGGGGTTTTTGAAATTTGAATGGCCTGGATGATGAATTCATGCGCGAGGTGTCGAGCGTTAGATGGTGCGGCGTAAATGGAATCTGCTAATTCATTGTCGTGAAGATTAAGTTTTTCATCGATGCCGCTTGGATATTTCCATTTCTATAAAATCCGGATTCCTGCAAATGTGTATGAATGTAACTGTCGTCCGCTCCGGAAAAGGGTTTTTCCGCTGCGGAAAAGGTTTGCTTGGGCGAATGCCTGCAAACTAGCCCCGGCGCGGCTGGAATCGGTTCTTTTTCCGCCTCCGGTTGCCGCCAAAATTGCTGTTGCCGTCGCTTTCATGGCAGTCGATATTCAATGTCACATTGAACGATGTAATTCCCGGATCATGGGATGGAAGTAACAAAAGGATAACGGGCACGAGGGTAATGCAATCGTCATGATTCGCGGCGAGGTTCGATATACAAGATGAATCGCGAAATGACGGGATGGGGCTGAGGGCAGGGCATCGAGCGAGAAGAAATCGTCAATTCAATTCGATCGATTAATTCGATGCCGGGGCCGTGCGGCGAGAGACCGGTTTTTTCCAGATTTCCGGAAAAAACCGGTCGCGCGCCGAACGGAAAGGGGTGAGCGACTTTGCGTGGGCCGCCGGGCGGTTTGATCGATCCGGGCGCCGCGCGCGGTGCTCTATCGAATCAGGCGGATACGAAAAATATGAATACGACAAGCGTGGCAGGTCAGGGCGTCGGGTCGATCGATCCGGCGCCGGCTGTCAGCGTCAGCGATCCGGCGGCGCATGCTTCAGATCCGGGGACCACATGGCGCCTTTCGCCGCCTGAATGAAACATGACGGGCCGCCCGCAATGCGGGCCGGCATCCGTTCGTCCAGCGTCCGAGCGACGCTTTTCCAATGAGATTCGACGTCGTCCTTCGGCGGGAATGATGGCGTGCGCGCGTACGGCATGGCGACGCGTCGTGCGCCATGTCGCCGCCGGGCCGGCGATGTCGACTTCCGTGAATCGATAGCCGGCTTTTCGCCGTCGCGCATCGTGCCGAGCGGGCCGGCGCGGCGATCGGTCGTGCACTCGCGATGTGGGTCGAGCATGCCGGGCAACGCTGTTCGTAGTCGCTGTTCGTAGTGTTTATTAGTAATGCGAAGTGAGAGGCGGGCGGCGCGAGGCAGGCGAAAACGGAGCGGGTCCGCGCTTCGCCTGACGCCGCGTTCGCTGTTGCGTCATCCAGCAAATGAGAACCGAGGGAACACAAGATGAACAAGTCGTTCAAGTCGATCTGGAACGAAGCACTGGGGGCCTGGGTTGCGGCTTCGGAGCTTGACCGCGCACGCGGCAAGCGTGTTGCGTCGTCGACGCGCGCGCCGGCATGCGCAGCGCACGGAGAAGCCGCGACGCACGCGGGCATACCATCGGCGCCTTCGGTGTTGAGACTGGCCGTGCTGACGGCGACCGCTTGTCTCGGGTTCTTCCATGCGAGTGCGCATGCGCAATACGCGCAGGATGGCGGTACCGCGTCGGGCGGCACGACGGCGATCTCGATCGGCCTCGGTTCGACTGCCGCGCAGCAGAATTCCACCGCAGTGGGCAACCTGTCGACGGCGCAAGGTTTGTCGGCCACGGCGCTCGGACCGGGCGCACATGCGATGGGCGATGGTTCGACGTCCGTCGGCATCAACTCGCAGGCGACCGGCGTCAACAGTTCGGCGCTCGGCGTGCAGGCGATCGGTTCCGGCGACTATTCGGTCGCGATCGGCAACCTGTCGAGCGCGACCCAAAGCGGCGCGGTCGCGATGGGCAGCGGCGCGGCGGCGACCGGTGTTTCCGCCGTCGGGCTGGGCAACAACGCGCTGGCGTCCGGCCAGTACGCGGCGGCGATGGGGCTCGGTGCCAGCGCGGCGGGCGCGCAGAGCGTCTCGCTCGGGTATGCGTCGCATGCCACGAACACGGGTTCCGTCGCGCTCGGCAACCAGTCGACCAGTTCGGGCGCGGCCGGCGTGGCCGTCGGCAGCGGTGCGCTGACGACCGGGAATTCCGGCGTGGCGATGGGCGTGAACAGCGGGGCGAAGGGCACCGCGTCGATCGCGATCGGCTGGGGCGGCACCGCGGGCGTGCCCGGGTCGGGCACGCAGTCGCTCGGCACGAGTTCGATCGCGATGGGCTCGAACACGAATGCCGGCGCCGATCAGGCGCTGGCATTCGGCCTGAACGCCAATGCGTCGGGCGTCAGTTCGATCGCGATGGGCGTGCAGTCGACCGCGACCCAGCAGTTCGCGACCGCGCTCGGCAATCTGTCGCTGGCGACCGGCGTGTCCTCCAGCGCGCTGGGGCCCGGGGCGACGGCATCGGCCACGAATGCGACGGCGGTCGGTATCAACAGCGTCGCGGCGGCGGCGTCGACCGTGGCGATCGGCGATTCCAACTCGGTCGCCGCGGCGGCGGGTGCGGGCTCGATCGCCGGCGGCAACAACTCGAAGGTGCTGGGCGGCATCGGTGCCGTCGCGCTCGGCCTGGGCCAGACGGTGAGCGGCAACGGCGCGGTAGCGATCGGCGATCCGAGCACCGCGATCGGCACCGGCGCGGTCACGATGGGGTCGAACAATACCGCGAACGGCGATGGTGCGGTCGCGATCGGCAACACCAACAACGCGCAGGGCACGGGCTCCCTGGCGCTCGGCAATACGTCGACGGCAGCGGCGGCGGGCGCCGTCGCGTTCGGCGCGTCGGCCGTGGCCAACAACGCAAACGATGTCGCGCTCGGCTCGGGATCGACGACGGCCGCGCCGAATCCGACGGCCAGCGCGGTCATCGGCGGCGTCACGTACAACTTCAACGGCATCAACCCGGCGAGCGTCGTCAGCGTCGGTAAGGCGGGCAGCGAGCGCCAGATCACCAATGTCGCGGCCGGGAGGATCAGTTCGTCGAGTACGGACGCGATCAACGGGTCGCAACTCGCGGCGACGAATACGGCACTCGATTCATTGTCGACGTCGACGGCGTCGAGCATCACGTCGTTGTCGACCGGGGTTTCATCGCTGTCGACCGGTTTGAGCTCGACCAATAGCGCGGTGACGTCGTTGTCGACTTCGACGTCGACCGGGATCAGTTCGCTGTCGACGGGGCTGAGCTCGACCAATAGCGCGGTGACATCGCTATCGACTTCGACGTCGACCGGCATCAGCTCGTTGTCGACCGGCCTGAGTTCGACCGACAGCACCGTGACGTCGCTGTCGACGTCCACATCGACGGGGCTGTCGTCGGCCAATAGTTCGATCGCGTCGTTGTCCACGTCGACCTCGACGGGCATCGGTTCGTTGTCCACCGGGCTGAGTTCGACCGACAGCACGGTGACGTCGCTGTCGACGTCCACATCGACGGGGCTGTCGTCGGTCAATAGTTCGATCACGTCGCTGTCCACCTCGACGTCGACGGGTATCGGTTCGCTGTCCACCGGCCTGAGCTCGACCAACAGTGCGGTGACGTCGCTGTCCACGTCCACGTCGACGGTCGTCGGCTCGTTGTCCACGGGCTTGAGTTCGACCAACAGCTCGGTGACGTCGTTGTCGACGTCGACGTCGACGGGCATCAGCTCGTTGTCCACGGGCTTGAGTTCGACCAACAGCTCGGTGACGTCGCTGTCCACGTCGACGTCGACGGGCATCAGCTCGCTGTCCACCGGCCTGAGCTCGACCAACAGTTCGGTGACGTCGCTGTCCACGTCGACGTCGACGGTCGTCGGCTCGTTGTCCACCGGCCTGAGTTCGACGAACAGCAACCTGACCTCGCTGTCCACGTCGACCTCGACCGTCGTCGGCTCGCTGTCCACCGGCTTGAGTTCGACCAACAGCTCGATCACGTCGCTGTCCACGTCGACGTCGACGGTCGTCGGTTCGTTGTCCACCGGCCTGAGTTCGACGAACAGCAATTTGACCTCGCTGTCGACCGCCACGTCGACCGGGATCAGTTCGCTGTCGACGGGCCTCAGCTCGATCGCGAACAACAACACGAACCTCGGCAACAGCACGGCCGGCGCGATCGGCGGCGGGGCCACCTACGATCCGACCACCGGCACGATCTCGTCACCGTCGTACGTGACGTACAACAGCGACGGCTCGACGACGATCAACAACAACGTCGGCTCGGCGATCGACAACATCAACGCCAACGGCATCAAGTACTTCCACGCGAACTCGACCGCACCAGACAGCCAGGCGCTCGGCCTGGACAGCGTCGCGATCGGACCGAACGCGGTTTCGCGCGTGGACGGCAGCATCGCGCTCGGCTCCGGTTCGGTGGCCGATCGCGCCGTGGTGCCGTCGTCGGGCATCGTCCGCAACGGCAGTGCGTCGATCCCGTTCGACACGACGGATCAAACGCTGCTCGGCGCGGTCTCGGTCGGCGATGCGACGAACAAGACGTACCGCCAGATCACCAACGTCGCGGACGGCACCGGTCAGCAGGATGCGGTGACGGTGCGGCAGCTGACCGGCGCGCTGCAGTCGTTCGCGGTCACTGGCCAGAAGTACTTCCACGCGAATTCGACGGCGGCCGATTCGCTCGCGGTCGGCGCGGAATCGGTCGCGGTCGGGCCGACGACGGTCGTCAACGGCGACAACGGCGTGGGTATCGGCAACGGCGCGATTGTCGACCAGACCGCGCCGGGCGGGATCGCGATCGGCCAGGCGGCGAGCTCCGCGCAGTCCGACGCGATCGCGCTGGGTAGCGGCGCGACGGCGACCGGCGCGCAGTCGGTCGCGCAAGGCGCGAATGCGGTGGCGGTCAGTGTCGGCAGCGTCGCGCTCGGTTCTGGCGCGCGCAGCACCGCGACCGATGCGCTCGCGCTCGGTGCCGGTGCGTCGGCGACGTTCGCGAACAGCGTCGCGCTCGGCGCCGGTTCGCTGACCACGGTCGGCGCGCTGACGAACTATGTCGCGTACGGCCTGAGCAGCCCGCAGTCGTCGGCTGGCGAAATCAACATCGGCAACCGCCAGATCACCGGGCTCGCGGCCGGCAAGAACGGCACCGACGCGGTGAACGTGTCACAGCTCGATTCGGTCGCGAACCAGCTGACGACGTTGATCGACCAGCGCACGGCCAACCTCGGCGGGCAGTACACGACGAACCCGAACGGCACGAACGTGCCGCCGGGTGCGAGCGGGTCGAATTCGTCGGCGGGCGGTTCGGGGGCGGTCGCATCGGGCTCGAACAGCACGGCGGTCGGCAACAATGCGCTCGCATCGGGCAACGGCTCTTCCGCGATCGGCGTGGGCGCCACGGCAGCGGGCAACAACTCGACCGCGATCGGCACGGGCAGCAACGACGGCGGCCGCTCGAACGTGGTCGCGGTCGGCTCGGCGGATTCGGCGCGCCAGGTCGTGAACGTCGCGGCCGGCACGCAGGGCACCGACGCGGTGAACGTGAACCAGCTGAATGCGGTCTCGAACCAGTTCACGCAGTCGCTGAACACGGTCAACAACCAGCTCACGCAGATGCAGCAGCAGATCCAGCAGACCGATTCGATGGCCCGCGAGGGGATCGCCGCGACCGCCGCGATGGCGTCGATTCCGCACATGGACCGCGATTCGAATTTCGCGATGGGGGTCGGCACGGCGACGTTCCAGGGCCAGAAGGCCATGGCGGTCGGCGTGCAGGCGCGCGTCACGGAGAACCTGAAGGCGACGCTGAACGGCGGTTTCGCCGGCAGCCAGCGCGTCGTCGGCGCGGGCATGCTGTATCAGTGGAAGTGATCGTGCGCAGCGGTTCGTTCCGGCCCGCGTGGCCGGAGCGGACCGCGCCGAACGCCAACGTGCGCGGAGGCGTCGCGACATCGCGCCGCACGCGCCGTGCTCATCGCATTCTCGGAGTCATCAAGTGAAAAACATCCATCTTGTTCTGCTGGCGTCCGTCGTTTCCCTCGCGGCCTGTTCGAGTGCGTCGGGGCCGACGTACAACGCGTACGAGCTGCAGTCGCGAAACGGCATCCGGACGTTCCAGGTCGATTGCCACGGCATCCTGTCGACCGCGAAGACCTGCATGAAGGTCGCGACGCGCATGTGCGGCAACGAGCCCGTGCGCCTGGTCGACACCACGACGCCGTACCGCGACGGCGCCGATCCGCATTCGATCGTGTTCCAGTGCGGCGCGGCCCCCGCGCCGACGGCCGCGGCCGTTGCGCCGGCGCCCGCGCCGGTCGAGCAGCTGAGCCTGACCGGCGATGCGTATTTCGCGACGGACTCGGCCGCGCTGACGCCTGCGGCCACCGCCGCGCTCGACACGCTGCTGAACCGGCAGGCCGACCGGCATTTCGCGCGCGTGGAAGTGGACGGCTATACCGACGCGACCGGCTCGGATGCGCACAATCAGGCGCTGTCGAAGCGCCGGGCGGATGCGGTCGCCGGGTATTTGCGCGAGCACGGGCTGAAGGCGGATTCGTTCGCCGCGGCCGGTCACGGGGAAGCCAATCCGGCGGCGTCGAACGATACCGCCGAAGGGCGCGCGCGCAATCGTCGCGTGGAAATCTCGCTGCAGAAGTAGGACGCCGCGGCCAGGTTGCCGCAAGCGTGACCGTCGAAGCCAGGCGGCTCGCTTGCGGCAATGAGGCTCGACGCAGACAACGGCCGCGGGCAAGGCTCGTTCAGGCGTGCGCACGCGGTGTCCGTCGCAGCGGCGCCGCCGCCGAGCGACGACTGGCGTCCGGCACGCGGATCGCCATCCGTACCGGGCCGTGGATGGCGCTCAGTGTCGGATCATGCAGACGGCCACGATCTCGTACCCGGGGTCGGCATTCGCGCTCGCGGCTTGCTCCGCTTCGTCATACGAACCAAAGGAGGCGGCATCCTCGATGGCCGGCGCCATGCCGATATCGCCGTCCTCGGCGGTGCAGAGGAACTGCTCGCCGGTCTTCACGACATAGATGGACATCATGATTCCCTCCAGGGTTTGCAGGGGGAAATTTCAGTCTAGCAGGCTGGGGGCGGGGCGGCGGTTCGCTTTCGGTACGCGCGACCGGGCGGTTTTACGACCGTCGGTCGACCCGGACCGGCCTGTATGCGGCGACAGCGGAAAGCCGTGCACAATACCCGCATGCGATCCCACCCCGACCTCGAATGCCTCGTTACCGTCACCATGCCCTTCGGTAAATACAAGGACCGGCTTCTTGCCGACCTACCCGGCAACTACCTCAACTGGCTGGCCCGCGAAGGGTTTCCGCGCGGTGAACTCGGCCGGCAACTCGCGCTGATGCACGAAATCGATCACAACGGCCTGAGAGGCTTGCTGGACCCGCTGCGCAAGCGCGGCTAGTGCAGGGCGGCGCGTCACTGAAGCCGCGCGCTGTTTCGTCCGCGCATCGCAGGCGCGCGATTTCCGGATAGCCGATGCCGACGGGGAATCCCCGGCCGCCTGCCCATGAAGCCCGCAGGGTCGTCATGGAAAACTGTATGAATATACAGTATAGTACCCGTCGAACTCGAGCCGCACAGGGCCAACCCTTGCGGCACGTGCGCCGCGCCTGCGGGCATCCGCCGCAGCGTTCCGGCACCGTGAATTCCGGCTAACTCATTCAGACGGGCAGGCAAATTGTCATCCAGCAATCTGATCCGCATTCGCGGAGCACGTCAGCACAACCTCAAGAATCTCGATCTCGACCTGCGCACCGGTGAAATGACGGTCGTGACCGGCCCGTCGGGCTCCGGCAAGTCGAGTCTCGTGTTCGACACGCTGTACGCGGAAGGCCAGCGGCGCTACGTCGAAACCTTCAGCGCGTACGCGCGGCAGTTCCTCGACCGGATGGACCGCCCGCAGGTCGAGCGCGTCGACGGCGTGCCGCCCGCGATCGCGATCGACCAGACCAACCCGGTTCGGAGTTCGCGGTCGACCGTCGGCACGATGACCGAGCTGAACGACCACCTGAAGCTGCTGTACGCGCGCGCGGCCGAGCTGTTCGACCGCAAGACCGCGCGGCAGGTGCGGCACGACACGCCGGAGACGATTTACGCGGAACTCGTCGCGCGCACGCAGGCGGACGATCCGCGCGTCGTCGTCACGTTCCCGGTCGAATTGCCGGAGGCGGTGTCCGACGAGGAAATCGCGCAGTGGCTGTCGGCGAGCGGCTACACGCGCGTGCAGGCGCAGCGCGAAGTCGCGTCGCCCACCGGGCCGCGCAAGATGCTCGACGTGGTGGCCGACCGCTTTCGCGTGCAGCAGGCCGACAAGGCGCGGGTGGTGGAGGCGATCGAGGCGTCGCTGAAGCGCGGCGGCGGTCGCGTGAACGTGTACGTGCTGGCCGCGGACGCGGAAAACGCAACGGCCGAGCCGTTGATCTGGCGCTTTTCCACCGGGCTCCACGATCCCGACAGCGACCTGCGCTACGCGGAGCCGCAGGCGGCGCTGTTCTCGTTCAACTCGGCGTACGGCGCGTGCGAAACCTGCCGCGGCTTCGGCCGCGTGATCGGCGTCGATCTCGGCCTCGTGATTCCCGACGCGCGCAAGACGCTGCGCGGCGGCGCGATCAAGCCGATGCAGACGCCCGCGTGGAAAGAGTGCCAGGACGACCTGATGCGCTATGCGGCGAAGGCCGGCATCCGGCGCGACGTGGCGTGGTCCGAGCTGACGGACGCCGAGCGCGACTGGGTCGTCAACGGTTCGCCGGACTGGAACGGCAAGTGGCAGAGCCAGTGGTACGGCGTGAAGCGCTTCTTCGGCTACCTCGAATCGAAAGCGTACAAGATGCACATTCGCGTGCTGCTGTCGAAATACCGCAGCTACACGCCGTGCGACGTGTGCGGCGGCGCGCGCCTGAAGACGGAGTCGCTGCAATGGCGGCTCGGCTCGAAAGAGAATGCCGACGCCGTGCTCGCGCCGGCCGACCGCTTCATGCCGCGCGGCGTCGACTGGAGCCGCGCGCAGCTCGAAGCGCTGCCGGGCCTGACCGTGCACGATCTGATGCTGCTGCCGATCGAGCGCATCCGGCGCTTCTTCGACGACATCGTGCTGCCGAGCGCGCTGCTCGACGATGCATTGAAGCTGCTGCTCGCCGAGGTGCGCACGCGCCTGAAATACCTGTGCGACGTCGGGCTCGGCTACCTGACGCTCGACCGGCAAAGCCGCACGCTGTCGGGCGGCGAGGTGCAGCGGATCAACCTGACGACGGCGCTCGGCACGTCGCTCACGAAAACCCTGTTCGTGCTCGACGAACCGAGCATCGGGCTGCATCCGCGCGATCTCACGCGGATCGTCGAGGCGATGCAGCGGCTGCGCGACGCGGGCAATACGCTGGTCGTCGTCGAGCACGATCCGTCGGTGATGCTCGCGGCCGATCGATTGATCGACATGGGCCCCGGCCCGGGCGAGCGCGGCGGCACGATCGTGTACGACGGCACGCCCGGCGACATCCGCTCGGCGCACACGCTGACGGGCGAATATCTCGGCGGCCGCAAGCAGGTCGCGCATGCGTCGAACTGGGCGCGCCGCGTGGTCGACGCGAACACGCCGCGCATCGTGCTCGAAGGCGCGACCGAGCACAACCTGCGCGACGTCACGGTCGAGATCCCGCTGCAGCGGCTCGTGTGCGTGACGGGCGTATCCGGGTCCGGCAAATCCACGCTGCTGCAGGACGTGCTGTATCCGGCGATGGCGCGGCACCACGGCAAGGCGACCGAATCGCCGGGCGCGTTCCGCAGCCTCACGGGCGCCGACCAGGTCGGCGACGTCGTGTTCGTCGACCAGTCGCCGATCGGCAAGACCACGCGCTCGAACCCGGCGAGCTACGTCGGCGCGTTCGACGAAATCCGCAAGCTGTTCGCGAAGGCGCCGCTCGCGCTTCAGCGCGGCTACGGCGCCGGCACGTTCAGCTTCAACTCGGGCGACGGCCGTTGCCCGACCTGCGGCGGCTCGGGCTTCGAACACATCGAAATGCAGTTCCTGAGCGACGTCTACCTGCGTTGCCCGGATTGCGACGGCAGCCGCTACCGCGCCGAGATTCTCGAAGTGCGCATCGAGCGCGACGGCCGCGCGCTGAACATCGCCGATGTGCTCGATCTCACCGTCAGCGAAGCGACCGCGTTCTTCGCGACCGATGCCGAGGTGCTGCGCGTGCTGCAGCCGATCGTCGACGTCGGCCTCGAATACGTGAAGCTCGGCCAGCCGGTGCCGACGCTGTCGGGCGGCGAAGCGCAGCGCCTGAAGCTCGCCGGCTTCCTCGCCGAATCCGCGGCGGCGGCCAACGGGCGCCGGGTCGCGACGGAAGAGGCGCGCATCGCCCGCGCGAAGTTGTTCATGTTCGACGAGCCGACCACCGGGCTGCACTTCGACGACATCGCGAAGCTGATGCAGGCGTTCGGCAAGCTGCTCGCGGCCGGCCATTCGCTGATCGTGATCGAGCACAATCTCGACGTGATCCGCGCGGCCGACTGGCTGATCGATCTCGGCCCGGAAGGCGGCGACGGCGGCGGCCTGGTGCTGTGCGCGGGCACGCCCGACGACGTGAAGGCCTGCGCCGAATCGCATACCGGCGTGGCGCTGCTGCAGTACGACCGCGAGATGGATGGCGCAGCCGCGGCTGCCGACGAAGGCGTGCCGCTGCAGGCCGCGCTGAACGCGGCGCGCGCGCGCCGTGCGATCGAAGGCGAGGACGTCGTGCGGATCGTCAACGCGCGCGAGCACAACCTGAAGTCGCTCGACGTCGACATCCCGCACGGCAAGTTCAACGTGATCACCGGCGTGTCGGGTTCCGGCAAGTCGACGCTCGCGTTCGACATCCTGTTCCACGAAGGCCAGCGCCGCTACCTCGAATCGCTGAACGCGTATGCGCGCTCGATCGTGCAGCCGGCCGGCCGCCCCGAGGTCGACGCGGTGTACGGCATCCCGCCGACCGTCGCGATCGAGCAGCGGCTGTCGCGCGGCGGGCGCAAGAGCACGGTCGCGACCACGTCCGAAGTGTGGCATTTCCTGCGGCTGCTGTACGTGAAGCTCGGTTTGCAGCATTGCATCCACGACGGCACGCCGGTCACGTCGCAATCCGTCGAATCGATCGCCGCGCAACTGCTGCGCGATCATCGCGGCGAACACGTCGGGCTGCTCGCGCCGCTCGTCGTCAATCGCAAGGGCGTCTATACCGATCTCGCGAAGTGGGCGAAGGCGCGCGGCAGCACGCATCTGCGCGTCGACGGCGAGTTCGTCACGGTCGATCCGTGGCCGAAGCTCGACCGCTTCCGTGAACACACGATCGAATTGCCGGTGGCCGATATCGTCGTGTCGCCGGACAACGAAGCCGAGTTGCGGCGCAGGCTCGACGAGACGCTCGAGCTCGGCAAGGGGGTGATGCACCTGCTCGCGCCGCTCGACGGGCTGCACCACGCGATGCAGAACGATCATTCGACCGCGCAGGTCGGCGCGGTCAAGGTGCTGTCGGTGAAGCGTGCGTGCCCGGTGTGCGGCACGAGCTATCCGGAGCTCGACCCGCGGATGTTCTCGTACAACAGCAAGCACGGCTGGTGCACGACCTGCGTCGGCACCGGCGTCACGCTCACCCGCGAGCAGCGCGCCGCGTACGACGACACGGTGCTCGCCGGCGACGATCGCGGCCGCGAACAGACCTTGCCGTCGGACGAGCAGGAGCCGGAAGGCGTCGGCAACGAGCCGTGCCCGGATTGCCACGGCACGCGGCTGAACCCGTCCGCGCGCGCGGTCACGTTCGACGCGCATCCGATCGTCGAGGTCGCGCAGTGGACGGTGTCGGACACGCGCCGCTGGATCGACGCGCTGGAACTCACCGGGCGCGACGCGCAGATCGCGCGCGACATCGTCAGCGAGATCGGCAGCCGCCTCGCGTTTCTCGAGGAAGTCGGGCTTGGCTACCTGAGCCTCGACCGTGCGGCGCCGAGCCTGTCGGGCGGCGAAGCGCAGCGCATCCGGCTGGCCGCGCAGCTCGGCAGCAACCTGCAGGGCGTGTGCTACGTGCTCGACGAGCCGACGATCGGCCTGCATCCGCGCGACAACCAGATTCTGCTGGACGCATTGCGCAAGCTCGGCGACAAGGGCAATACGCTCGTCGTCGTCGAGCATGACGAGGACACGATCCGCCGCGCGGATCACATCATCGACGTCGGCCCGGGCGCCGGCAAGCGCGGCGGCACGCTGGTCGCGCAGGGCGCGGTGGCCGATCTCGCCGCGCAGGCCGATTCGGTGACGGGCCGCCTGCTCGCGCAGCCGATGACGCACCCGCTGCAGCCGCGCCGCAGCGTGAGCCTGCCGGGCAAGAAGGGCGGTGAAGCCGTGCCGGAAGCCTGGCTGACCGTGCATGGCGCGCGGCTGCACAACCTGCGCGACGTCACGGTCGGCATTCCGCTCGCGCGGCTCGTCGCGGTCACCGGCGTCAGCGGGTCGGGCAAGTCGACGCTCGCACGCGACGTGCTGATGACGAACCTGCTGGACGCGGTCGGCCGCTCGGTGCTGTCGTCGCCCGCCACGCGGCGTGCGCGCAAGGCCGCGCAGCAGGACGCGCCGGCCGCCAACCGTCGTTCGAGCGTGCTCGCGCGCAGCGCACCGCGGCCGTCGCTGAACGTCACGCATGCGTGGCAGGGCTGCGAGTCGCTGAGCGGCTGGGAGCAGATCGATCGCGTGCTCGAGGTCGACCAGACGCCGATCGGCAAGACGCCGCGTTCGTGCCCGGCCACCTATATCGGCGTGTGGGACACGATCCGCAAGCTGTTCGCCGATACGCTCGAAGCGCGCGCACGCGGCTATACGGCGTCGCGTTTCTCGTTCAATACCGGCGACGGGCGCTGCCCCGCGTGCGAAGGGCAGGGCGTGCGCACGATCGGCATGAGCTTCCTGCCGGACGTGAAGGTGCCGTGCGACGTGTGCCACGGGCAGCGCTTCAATCCGGAAACGCTCGCCGTCACGTGGCGCGGCCGGAACATCGGCGACGTGCTGACGATGGAGATCGACGAGGCGGTCGAGTTCTTCGCGCCGATCTCGAACATCGCGCATCCGCTGCAACTGATGAAGGACGTCGGGCTCGGCTATCTGACGCTCGGCCAGCCGTCGCCGACGCTGTCCGGCGGCGAGGCGCAGCGCATCAAGCTCGTCACCGAGCTGACGAAGGTGCGCGACGACATCACGCGGCGCGGCCAGAAGGCGCCGCACACGCTGTACGTGCTGGACGAGCCGACGGTCGGCCTGCATATGGCCGACGTCGCGAAGCTGATCCGCGTGCTGCACCGGCTGGTGGATGCCGGGCATAGCGTCGTCGTGATCGAGCATGATCTCGACGTGATCGCGGAAGCCGACTGGATCATCGATCTCGGGCCCGAAGGCGGCGTGGGCGGCGGCACGATCGTCGCGGCGGCGCCGCCGGAAGGGCTCGTGCAGGTGAAGGCCAGCCATACCGGGCAAGCGCTGAAGCCGGTGCTGGCCCGAGCGGCCAGCGAAGACGCCGAAGCGGAGCAGCAGGGCGCGGCGCGGGTGGGCTGAACCGTAGCATCCGGCGAGCGGCCCCGATGCCTGGTGAGGCATCGGGGCCGTTCTCGTTTCGTCATTCATGTCGACGATGGCGCCGCGCTCAATTCGCGTTGACGCCGATCGCCTCGATGATGGTCTCCAGTTGCGGGCTCATCGGCAGGTTCAGACTCAAGCCGGACGGAAGCGGGCGCAGGAACCAGCGCTTGTACTGACGCGCGATCTCGCCGTCGGCAGCCAATTCCTGGAACGTGCTTTTCACGATCTGCGCGAGTTGCGGATCGTCCTTGCGGAACATGATGCCGTACGGGTCGTAGGACAGAAAATCGCCCACCACGTCGTACTGGCCGCCCTTGCTCGCATTCTCGGCGATCAGGCCATACAGCAGCACGTCGTCCGTCGCGAATGCGTCGGCGCTGCCGTTCGCGACGAGCGCGAAGCCTTGCGCATGGTCCGGCACCACCTGTAGCTGGACCCCGAGCCGGAACTTGTCATTCAGGTCGCGCAGCGCCTTCTCGTTGGTCGTGCCGGCCGTCACCGCGACTTTCTTGCCCGCGAGATCGCGGAACGAGCGGATCGGCGCGCCGCGTTTCACCATCACCTTCGTGCCGGCCACGAAGAAGATCGGCGAGAACGCCACGCGTTTCTGGCGCTCGAGGTTGCTGGTCGTGGAGCCGCATTCCAGATCGACCTTGCCGCTGACCACCGCGTCGATGCGGTTGTCGGACGTGACCGGCACCCAGCGGATCGTCAGGCTCTGGTTGATCGCATCCTCGATCGACGCCACGAGCGCCTTGCACAGCTCGATCGAATAGCCGATCGGCTGGTTGCGCGTATTCAAGTACGAAAACGGGATCGACGCGTCGCGATAGCCGAGCGCGATCGTGCCGCTGCCGCGCACCTTCGCGAGCGTGCCGGTCAGTTGGGCCGGCGCGAACGGCTCGACGCGCGGCGGTGTCGACGGCGCATCGTCCGCACGCGCGGCCGCGCCCGTCGCAAGCAGGCCCGCGAGCGCGAGCGCACGCCAGAATCGCTGCATCTTCATCGTCGGGCCTCCGTCAGACTTCCGTCGGATGTGCGATCGTCGCTTCCTGTTCCGCTTCGATGCGCGCCGCGTTGGCTTCGGCTTCCGCTTCCGGCAGGAGCTGGCCTTCCCATTTCGCGACTACCGCGCTCGCGATCGAATTGCCCACGGCATTGGTGGCCGAGCGCCCCATGTCGAGGAACGTGTCGACGCCGAGAATCAGCAGCAGCCCGGCCTCCGGCAGCCCGAACTGGTGCAGCGTGGCCGCGATCACGACGAGCGACGCACGCGGCACGCCGGCCATTCCCTTCGACGTGAGCATCAGTACCAGCAGCATCGTGATCTGCGTGCCGAGCGACAGGTGCATGTTGTACGCCTGCGCGATGAACAGCGACGCGAACGTGCAGTACATCATCGAGCCGTCGAGGTTGAACGAATAGCCCATCGGCATCACGAAACTTGAGATCTTGCGTTTCACGCCGAAGCGGTCGAGCGCGTCGAGGATCTTCGGGTACGCGGCTTCGGAGCTGGCCGTCGCGAACGACAGCATGAACGCTTCCTTGATCAGCACCAGCAACTTGAACACCCGCGGCCCGAGGAACACCAGCCCCGCACACACGAGCAACGCCCAGAGCAGGAACAGGCTGACGTAGAAGTCGCCCATGAACACCGCAAACTTCAGCAGTACCGATAGCCCGTTGACCGCGACGGTCGCGGCCATCGCGGCCATCACCGCGAGCGGCGCGAGCTTCATCACGTAGCCGGTGATCTTCAGCATCACGTGCGACAGCTGGTCGATCGCGGCGATGAGGATCTTGCCACGCTCGCCGAGCGCGGCGAGCGCGACGCCGAAGAACATCGAGAACACGACGATCTGCAGGATTTCGTTGTTCGCCATCGCCTCGGCGAACGACCTCGGCACCATGTGGCCGACGAAATCCTTCAGCGTGAACTTGGATGTCGCGAGGTTCGCGGAGGCGCCGATGTCCGGCAGCGGCAGGCCGAGATTGTCGCCGGGCCGCAGCAGGTTCGCCATCAGCAGCCCGAGCAGCAGCGAGACCAGCGACGCGGTGATGAACCAGGTGATCGATTTCGCGAACACGCGCCCGACCGAGGCCGCGTCGCCCATGTGCGCGATACCGACGACCAGCGTGGAGAAGACGAGCGGCCCGATCACCATCTTGATCAGGCGTAGAAACACATCGGAGACGAGCGAGATGTATCCGGCGACTTCGGCGGCAGCCTTCTTGTCCGGAAAGCTCGTGAAGACCATGTAGCCGATCGCGATGCCTGCCGCCATCGCGACCAGGATCCAGACGGCTGCAGCATTCTTTTTTCGCATCGTAAGCCTCCCATGCAGCGGTTTCGCAATCGGGGATGGAAGGACGATACAGGACCAGAATCGCGATGAACAGTGCAACCGGGTTCGGGTTTGCGCTAGCGCCGGCTCGCGGCGAGCGGGGCGGCGGCGATGGCGCGGGTGGCGCTGCGTGCTCGCGCGCCGGCGCAACCGGGTGAGGATTGGTGCGACGCAGCACATTGCCTGTTCGATGAGCGCCGGATGGCGGAGCGCCGCGCCATTTCGCCCGTGTTCTGCGCCATCGACGATGTTGCGGTGCCGGGATGCCGCGCCGGCGTGTGAACAGGCGCTAGTCGTGCGCCCGCGGGTCCAGCAGGCTCGTGCTGAAATCGCACGCCTGCGCCGCGAGCCGGACGATCTCGGCGGTCAGCGACTGCGCGCGTTCGGCGCGATGCAGCGCGACGTAGCGAACCGGCGGCAGCGCCGGCTGCGTGCGCACGATCTCCAGCGCGTCGCAAGCGACGAGGTGCGCGACGCACGCCTTCGGCAGATAGCTGATGCCCAGGCCCGACAGCGTCAGGCCGATTTGCGCGAGCAGGCTGTTGCTCGACAGCACGCGCTGAGTCGCGACGCCGTGCTCCTGCAGAAAGCGCGTGTACAGATGCCCGGTGCCCGACAGGTTCCCCTGCAGGATCAGCGGAAACCGCGCGATGTCCGTCAACGCAAGGGCGGCCCGGGACGTCGGCATGAATCCGGCCGCGCACATCCACGCGTTGTCGACCTCGCCGACCACGGTTGCCGTGAACGCGTCCGTCGCATGAATCTGCGGGACCACGATCAGATCGATCGTGTCGGCCGCGAGCCGGTCGCGCAGCGTCGCGGTCAGGTCCACCTCGGCCTCCACGTGCACGCGCGGATAGGCGGCCTGGATCGCCGCGATCAGGCGCGGCAGCCACGTCAGCGCGGTCAGTTCGGTCACGCCGATCCGGACATGCCGCACCAGCGCTTCCTTCGAACTCATCCGCTCGACCACGCGGTCGCGCTGTTCGAGCAATGCCTTCGCATGGTCGAACAGCTCCGCGCCCTTGTCGGTGAGCCGCGCGCTGCGATGCGCGCGATCGAACACGGTGAGGTCGAACGCGCGTTCGAGCTCCTGGATGCGCTTCGATACGGCCGACTGCGTCGTGTTCAGGCGCGTCGCGGCCGCGTCGAACGAGCCGAGCTGCACGATCCAGTACAGCGCTTCCATCTGCTTGAACGTCAGCATCGCGTGTCACTCGATAGATGAAGAAAAGCGATATGTTCTCATGTCAAAAAATCGCTTTTTTTACCTATTTAGGCTGTTTAAGGTGCTCCCGTTGCGTCGCCTGGCGAGTGCGTTCATCAGAAAACGCGCCGCATCGCACCCAGCGTTCAATCGAACCCCCATTCTCTGGAGATTGCATGGACACCGTCATCGACTCCCCGCCCGTCGTCGGCGCGGCCCGCAAGCCGCGCGTCGGGCTCGCGTGGCAGATCGTCATCGGCCTCGTCATCGGCATCGCGACCGGGCTCGTGCTGAACCGGTTTCCGCAACTGCGCGACACGGCCGTGTCCGGGTTGCTGCAGCCGGCCGGCGACATCTTCATCAAGCTGGTGCGGATGATCGTCGTGCCGATCGTGTTCACGAGCATGGTGATCGGCATCGCCGGCGTGGGCGACGGCAAGTCGCTCGGGCGCCTCGGCATCAAGACGCTGCTCTATTTCGAAGTGGTCACGACGATCGCGATCGTGCTCGGGCTCGTGATCGGCAACGTGCTGCAGCCGGGCGTCGGCACCGACATGTCGCAACTCGGGCACACCGACATTTCCCGTTACCAGCAGACCACGCAACAGGTGCAGCAGGCGCACCACGGGCTGATGGCGCTGGTGCTCGGCATCATCCCGGACAACATCGTCGCGTCGATGGCCAAGGGCGACCTGCTGCCGGTGATCTTTTTCTCGCTGCTGTTCGGGCTCGGGCTGCAGTCGGTGCCGGAAGAGCATCGCAAGCCGGTGCTCGCGATGCTCAAGGGCGTCGCCGACGCGATGTTCAAGGTGACGAACATGGTGATGCGCTATGCGCCGGTCGGCGTGTGCGCGCTGATCGCGGTGACCGTTTCAAGTTTCGGCTTCGGCTCGCTGCTGCCGCTGCTGAAACTCGTTGCCGTCACTTACTTCGCGATCCTGCTGTTTGCGATCGCCGTGCTCGGCGTGACCGCGCGGCTGTTCGGGTTTCGCATCCTGACGCTGCTGCGCGTGATCAAGGACGAGCTGATCATCGCGTTCTCGACCTGCAGCTCGGCGACCGTGCTGCCGCAACTGATGAAGAAGATGGAGGACTACGGCGTGCCGAAGAGCATCACGACGTTCGTGGTGCCGACCGGCTACACGTTCAACCTCGACGGCGCGTCGATCTATCTCGGCATCGGCACGCTGTTCGTCGCGCAGCTGTATGGCGTGCACCTCGGCTGGCAGCAGCAGGTGCTGCTGACGCTGACCATGGTCGTCACGTCGAAGGGCGCCGCCGGCGTGCCGGGCTTCATGTTCGTGATCATGCTCGCGACGCTCGCGAGCGCGGGATTGCCGCTCGAAGGGCTCGCGTTCATTGCCGGCGTCGACCGGATCATGGACATGGGCCGCACCGCGCTGAACGTCGTCGGCAATGCGCTGGCGCCGCTCGTCATCGCGAAATGGGAAGGCCGGTACGACGTGGAGAAGGGCCGCGCGTACGTCGAATCGCTGCGCGGCTGAACGCCGCCATGCACGCATCGCACAACATTCCGAAGCAAACAGGAGCATCGAAGATGAGCAGTTCCCATGGCGCACTTTTTCCCGACGCGTTGATGCAGCAGATCAAGTCGCGCTTTCATCACGTCGATCGCGATGTCGACGACCGCGAGCGGCTGTTCTTCGACAACGCGGGCGGGTCGTTCCGGTTGAAGGCGGCAGTCGACGCGTACGCGCGGGTCGATGCACTGCCCGATTGCCCGGAGCGCATCCACGCGCGGGCGCTCGATCTGCAGGCGATCCAGTCGCGCGGCGAGGACGACGTCCGCACGATCCTGAACGCGCAGGGCGGCACCGTGTATGCGTCGCTGACCGCATCGGGCGCGATGTTCGACATGGTGCGCGCGATCATGGAGAACGTGCCGGGCACCAACGCGGTGACGACCGTGCTCGAGCACCCGTCGTCCTACGATGCAATGACGGTTTACGCGGAACGGACCGGCAAGACGCTGCGCATCGCGCCGAGTAATCCGGCGACCGGCGGCGTGGACGTCGACGCGATCGTGGCGCTGGTCGACGCCGATACCGCGTTGCTCAGCGTGATGGCGGCGTCGAACATCTCCGGCGCGAAATTCGACATCGAGACGATCGTCGCGCGGGCGCGCGAGAAGAAACCCGATCTGTTCATCGTCGTCGACGCGGTCCAGCATGCGCCGCACGGGGTCATCGACCTGCAGCGCACGCCGGTCGACGGAATCAACTTCGCGCCGTACAAGTTTTTCGGATGCCGCGGCTCGGGCATGTCGTGGCTGTCGCCGCGTGCGGCCGCGCTGCCGCATCATCGGCTCGCCGCGAAGGAGAACGGCGTATGGGAACTCGGCAGCCCGGCACCCGCGCAATTTGCGGTCGTATCGTCGATCGTCGATTACGTGGCGTGGATCGGCCGGTATTTCACCGATTCGGACGACCGGCGCGGGCTGTTCGTCGAAGGTATGCACCGGATCGAGCTGCATGAACGCGCGCTGCTCGCCGCGTTGCTCGACGGCTTGCGCGCGATCGACGGCGTCGACGTCTACTGGGATCATGCCGACCTGACGCAGCGCGACCTGATCGTCGGGATCGGCTTCGCGCATCTCGAACCGACGCAGGCGGTGCGGGAATACGAGAAGCACGGTGTGATCGTCTACGAGCGCGTCGCGTCGAGCCTGTACTCGGGCCGGATGCTGACATCGCTCGGGCTCGCCGGCGCGGTGCGGATCTCGCCGCTCCACTGTCATGCGCCGGACGATATCGCGCGATTCCTCGCGATCACCGAAGCGCTCGCGGCACAGCGCTGATCGGCGACACGGCCCGATTGTCCGGGCCGTACCGGTTTCGGCGCGGTTGTCGATCAGCCCGCCGGCGCGACCGATGCGCCCGTGATGCCGTGCCGGCGCAGCGAATCGGCGACGAAGCCCGACGCCTTCATGTCCTCGACGAACGCGGCCAGTGCCGCGGCGGCGGCGTCGCCGCGGCTCTTCGGCACGCCCATCGCCTGCTGGATCACCATGAAGCGCTCGTCGAGCAGGCGCAGGCCGGGCGTTTTCGCGGCGTCGGTTTCGAGCTGCTGCTTCACGCCGGCCGCCACTTCCAGCTGCTGTTCGACGAACGTCGGCACGACGGCTTGCGACGTCGGCGCACGCACGATCTGCGCGGCTTTCAGTTCGCGGGTGAGGAACAGGTCGTACGCGCTGCCCTTGCCGACGGCCACGCGGTTATGCGGCTGGTCGACGTCCGCGTTGGTGCGGATCGGCGATGCATCCGGCACGAGATAGAAGCCTTCGATGAGTACGTACGGCGCGGTGAACGCGACCGTTTCGCCGCGCAGCGGATCGACCGCGAAGAAGCCGAAATCGGCGCGCTCGTCGGTCAGCGCCTGCACCGATTTGCCGGCGGCGTCGAACACGACGAGTTCCAGGTCGGCCGACAGGCGCTCGGCGAAGGCACGGGCGAGGTCGATCGATACGCCGAACGGTTCGCCCGTTGCCGGGTCGCGGTTCGCGAGGATCGGGTTGCCGAGGTTGATCGATGCGCGAAGCTTGCCGGTGGGCGTGAAGGCGGAGACGACAGCAGGAGCGATGGGCATGGGCGGACTCGCGGGAGGCGTAGGGTCGGTCGGGTGACGGGCTGTGCGACAGCGCGTCGATGCCGAGCTTATCACCGGGACGTCGGGTGGAGCGTGTCGCCCGGCGTGCCGGTGCGATCGGGCCGGGCGCACCGTGGCGACGGGGCGGCGCGCGATAGAGCGGGAGACGCCGCGCCAGCGTCGATGGCGCAGTGCATCGGTGATCGGCGACAGGGCCGGCGACGCCTCCGTACGCTGCTCTTTCGTGAGAACCGCGCGCGATCTGTCGTGCGCACGGCTGTTTCCAGCAGCCCGTCGCAGGGGAACGGAGCATCGATAGCAAGACGCCCGTGATGGGGGAAAGCGCGTCGTTCACGGGCGTACAGAGGCTACCGCTGCGCCTGCGCCACCGCGCTCGTTTCCCGCCAGCCGCCGCCCAGCACCTTGTACAGCGTGATGAGATTGGACTGCTTGGCGAGCATGTCCGTGACCAGTTGCTGTTGCGCGGCGTAGAGCGTGCGCTGCGCGTCGAGCAGGGTCAGGAAGCTGTCGGTGCCGCTGCGGTAGCGTGCCTGCGCGAGGTCGTAGTACTGCTGCGCGGAGCTGACGTAGTCGCGGTCCGCGGCTACCTGGGTGACGTACGTGGTGCGTCCCGCGAGTGCATTCGACACTTCCTTGAACGCCGTCTGGATGGCCTTTTCGTAGTTGGCGATGTCGATGTCCTTCTCGACCTTCGCCACGTCCAGCGTGGCGCGGTTGTAGCCGAAGTCGAAGATGGGCACCGAAATGGACGGCGCAAACGTCCACGCCCCCGTGCCCGCCTTGAACAGGTTCGAGAGGCTCCCGCTCGTGGTGCCCGCGGAAGCCGTCAGCTCGATCTTCGGAAAGAACGCGGCGCGCGCGGCGCCGATGTTGGCGTTGGCGGCCTTGAGCGTGTGTTCGGCTTCGACGATGTCGGGCCGGCGCGCGAGCAGGTCCGACGGCACGCCTTCGCCGATGTCCGCGAACGTGTTCTCGCTTTCCATCAGCGAACGGCCCTGCGGCAGATCGTCGGGCAGCGGCGCACCGATTTCGGCCACCAGGTTGTTGCGGTCCTGCGCGACCGCACGCGTGTACGAGGCGAGACTCGACCGCGCGCTCGCCAGCGAATTTTCGGCCTGGCGCACGTCCTGCAGCGACGCGCTGCCCATCTTCATCATGCTCACCGTGAGGTCGTAGGTGTGCTGGTCCGCATCCACGGTGTTCTGCGCGATCTGCAACGACGTCTCGTCGGAGAGCAGTTGCAGATAGTCGGTGGCGACGGTCGCGATCAGGCTGATCTGCGTGCTGGTGCGCGCGGCGTCCGTGGCGAGGTACTGCTCCAGCGCCTGACGCTTGAGGCTGCGCAGGCGGCCGAAGAAGTCGATTTCCCACGATGTGAGACCCACGCTCGCGCTGCTCGAACTGTATGCGCTCGTGGAGCCGGCCACGCGTTCGCGCGTGACCGAGCCGGATGCGTTGATGGCCGGTCCGACGTTGGCGCGCGCAATGCGGTACTGCGCTTCGTACTGCGCGACGTTGAGCGCGGCCACGCGCATGTCGCGGTTGTTCGCGAGCGCGAGTTCGATCAGCTTTTGCAGTCGCGGGTCCTTGAAGAAATCGCGCCAGCCGAGGTCGGCTCCCAGCGGTGCCGCAGCCGTGCTCTGCGCGGCCTTCGGCTGCGTCAGCGCGGGCACGGTGGACCAGGTGTCGTCGACCGGTGCGGCCGGCCTTTGGTACGTCGGGTCCAGCGTGCAGCCTGCCAGCACGCCCGTGCAAACAAGGGCGATCAGTGTGCGTTTCATGAGTTGCCCTCGTTGATGTCGGCGGAGTCCGTGGTGTGACCGTGTTCGTTGAACAGTCTGCGCACCACGACGAAGAAGACCGGTACGAAGAAGATGGCGAGCACCGTGGCCGCGATCATGCCGCCCGTCACGCCCGTGCCGATCGCGTGGCGTGCGCCGGCGCCGGCCCCCGTACTGATGACGAGCGGCAGCACGCCGAACACGAACGCGAGCGAAGTCATGAGAATGGGGCGCAGCCGCATGTGGGCGGCTTCGAGTACGGCGTCCACGAGGCTGTGCCCCTGCGCCTGCAGATCCTTCGCGAACTCGACGATCAGGATGGCGTTCTTCGTGGACAGACCGACCGTGGCCAGCAGCCCCACCTTGAAATAGATGTCGTTCGAAAGCCCGCGCCCGTGAGCGGCCAGTAACGCACCCAGCACACCGAGCGGCACGACGAGCAGCACCGCAAGCGGAATCGACCAGCTTTCGTAGAGGCCCGCAAGGCACAGGAACACGACGACGAGCGAGATCGCATAGAGCACCGTGGCTTGCGAGCCGGCCTGCTTCTCCTGATACGACTGGCCCGTCCATTCCACGGCGAAGCCGGCCGGTAGTTTGCGCGCAAGCTGTTCGACTGCCGTCATCGCCTCGCCGGTGCTCACGCCGGGCCGCGTGGCGGCCGACATGCCCGCGGCGAGCTGCCGGTTGTAGCGCTCGATCTGCGGCGGCCCGAACGTCCAGTGGCTCTTTGCGAACGACGAGAAGGGCACCATCGTGGCGTCGTAGCCTGTCGTGCTCGTGGTGGTGCTCGAGGACGACGAGGACGACGAACCCGACGAACTGCTGCCTGCCTTCACATACCAGTCGCCAAGGTCGGCAGGCATCATGCGATACGGCGCGTCCGACTGCACATAGACTTTCTGCACGCGCCCCGTGTCGATGTAGTTGTTCACGTAGGACGAACCGAACGCGGTCTGCAGCGTGTCGTTGACGTCGGAGATGGAAAGCCCCAGCGCGTTGGCTTTTTCGCGGTCGATGTCCACCTGCAGCTGCGGGGTGTCTTCAAGGCCGGACGGGCGCACCATCGCGAGCGTCGGTTCCTTCGACGCCATGCCGAGAAACTGGTTGCGCACCGCGAGCAGCTTGTCGTGGCCTGCGCCGCCGCGGTCTTCTATCTCGAAGTCGAGGCCGCTTTGCGTACCCAATTCCTGAATGGCGGGCGGATTCAGCACGAAGATGCGCGCGTCGCGATTGCCGGCGAAATGCTGGTTGGCGCGCGCGATGATGGCCGGCGCGCTGTCGCGCGAACCGCGCAGGCTCCAGTTCTTGAGCGTCACGAACGCGATGGCGTTGTTCTGCCCCTGGCCGTTGAAGCTGAAGCCGTTGATGGCGATGACCTGCTTGACGCCCGGTTCGCCTTTCAGCACGTACTGCTCCACGGCCTCCACCGTCTTCAGCGTACGCGAGGCCGGCGTGCCCGCGGGCGCGCTGATCGACACGATGAAGTAGCCCTGGTCTTCGTCAGGCAGGAACGAGGAGGGCAACGTGACGTAGAGCAGCGCCACGACGCCGGCGATCGCGCCGTAGAGAAGCATGTAACGCGCGGGTCGCGCGACCACGCGAGCGAGCGAGGAACTGTAGCCCGCATTGCTCTTGGCGAACCACCGGTTGAACCAGCCGAAGAAGCCGCGCTTTTCGTGGTGCTCCACGTCGGCGCGCTTGAGCAGCGTGGCGCACAGCGCCGGCGTGAGCGTAAGCGCGAGCATGACCGACAGCAGCATCGCCGAGACGATGGTGATGGAGAACTGCCGGTAGATCGCGCCCGTGGAGCCCGCGAAGAACGCCATCGGAATGAAGACGGCGGTGAGCACGGTGGTCACGCCGACCAGGGCGCCGGTAATCTGCCCCATCGCCTTGTGCGTGGCTTCCTTCGGGTCGAGCTTCTCCTCGCTCATGATGCGCTCGACGTTTTCCACCACCACGATGGCGTCGTCCACGAGCAGGCCGATGGCGAGCACCATCGCGAACATCGAGAGGACGTTGATCGAAAAACCGATCATCGACATCACACCGAACGTGCCGAGCAGCGCAACGGGCACCACGATGGTCGGAATCAGCGTGGCGCGCACGTTCTGCAGGAACAGGTACATCACGAGAAAGACCAGTACGACCGCTTCGAACAGCGTCTTCACGACCTCTTCGATCGAGATGCGAACGAACGGCGTGGTGTCGTACGGATAACTGATCGCGACGTCCTTCGGCAATTGCAGCTGGATCTCGGCGAGCTTCGCGCGCACCGCGTTGGCTGCGTCCAGCGCGTTGGCGCCGGTGGCGAGCTTGATGGCGAGCGCGGATGCCGGCTTGCCGTTCAGACGCGACGAGGTATCGTAGCTGTCGCCGCCCACCTCCACGCGCGCCACGTCCTTCAGCAGCACGCGCGAGCCGTCGCCGTTCACGCGCAGCAGGATGCCGGCGAACTGGTCGGCGGTCGTCAGCAGACTCGACGAGCGAATGGTCGCGTTGATGGCCTGCGAATCCGTTGCCGGCGAGCCGCCGACCTGCCCCGTGGAAAGCTCGACGTTCTGGTTCGTGATGGCCGTGGTCACGTCGGAGGGCGTGAGTCCGAAGCTGTGCAGCTTCACCGGGTTGAGCCAGATGCGCATCGCGTGCTGCGCGCCGAACAGCGTCACGTCGCCCACGCCGTTCAACTGCGCGAGCGGATCTTCGATCCGGGTCGCGATGATGTTGCCGAGATCCACCGAATTCCAGGTGCCGCCCGGCGACGAGAGCGCGACGATCATGAGGAAGCTCGTCGACGCCTTCGCGACCTGCACACCTTGCTCCTGCACCGTTTGGGGCAGGGTAGGCGTGGCCTGCGTCACCTTGTTCTGCACCTGTACCTGCGCGATGTCGGGATTCGTGCCGGGATTGAACGTCAGCGTGATGGTGGCCTGCCCGGCGGAACTGCTCGTGGACGACATGTACAGCACGTTGTCGATGCCGCTCAGCTTCTGCTCGATCACCTGCGTCACGGTTGCGGCGACGGTGTCGGCGGAGGCGCCGGGGTAAGTGGCCGTGACCTGCACCGAGGGCGGCGCGATGGTGGGGTACTGCGCGACGGGAAGACTCGTGACCGCCGCCGCGCCCACCAGCATGATGACGATGGCCATGACCCACGCGAGAATGGGACGTTTGATGAAGAACTCTGCCATGCCGTTCTCCGCCTAGCGTTGTGCCGACACGGTCGGGGCCGTGTCCGTCGCGGGTGCCGCGGATGCCGCGTTCGCCTGCGTCTGCGGCGTATCGGCCGCCACCTTGACCGGCGCGCCCGCATGCACGCTCTGCAGGCCGCTCACGATCACGCGGTCGCCGGTGTGCAGGCCCGAGGTCACGATCCATTGGTCCCGGAATGCGTTGTCGGCCGTGACTTGCACCTGCCGCGCGTTGCCGGCCGCATCCACGACGTAGACGCTCGCGTTGCCGTCCGACGCGCGCGTCACGGCCATCTGCGGCACGAGTATCGCGTTGTCGTTCTCGCCTTCTTCCAGGCGGGCGCGCACGAACATGCCGGGCAGCAATTCGCGTTCGGGGTTCGGGAACGTGCTGCGCAGCGTGACCGAACCCGTGGTGGCGTCCACCGTGACGCCGGAGAACTGCAGCGCGCCGGGGTGGGCGTATTCGGTGCCGTCTTCCATCACGAGCGTGACGGCGGCGCTGTCGCTGCCCGTCTTCTTCAGGCGCCCGGAAGCGAAGGCCTTGCGAAGCCTCAGCCATTCCGTGCTGGGACGCGTGACGTCGAGGTACATCTGGTCGAACGCCTGGATGGTGGCGAGCGCGGTGGTCTGGTTCGAGGTGACGAGCGCGCCTTCCGTCACGGTCGATGCGCCGATGCGTCCGGAAATGGGCGCTCGCACGTGCGTGTATTCGAGGTTCACGCGTGCGGATTCGAGCGCTGCCTCGTCGGCCGTGACGCTCGCGGCGTTTTCGCGAACCGCGGCGACGGCGTCGTCGTAGTCCTGCTTGCTCACCGCGTTGATCTTCACGAGTTCGGTGAAGCGGTCCGCTTTCGTCTTCGCCGAAGCCAGCGTGGCGCGGGCGTTTTCCAGCGTGCCGCGCGCCTGGTCGTAGGCAGCCTGGTAGGTGGCCGGATCGATCTGGTAGAGCACCTGGCCCGCCTTCACGTCGCCGCCTTCCATGAACAGGCGCTTGAGGATGATGCCGCTCACCTGCGGTCGCACATCGGAGACCTTCTGCGAGGAAAGGCGGCCGGAGAGTTCGGTGGTTTCGACGATGCGCTGCGGTGCGAGCGAGAGCACGCCCACCTGTGCCGTCTGCGCGGCGGAGCCGCCAGCCGGTGCGCCGGTCTGCCTGTTGCAGCCGGCGGTTCCGACTATCGCAAGTATCGAGAGTGCGGCAAACAGCTGGCGCGGCCTGCACGTCATGGGGTGGTGCGCGTGGTTCGGGAGAATGGGCGTCTTCATCTTTGACCTGTTTGGACATCGCGATGTCGCGCGATGCGAGAACGGGACGACACCGGACGCTTCAGGGGTACCTCGGCGGTACCGGTGCTGGACAAGGCGTAACGCTACCGACGGCGCATTTTTTTGTGCTTACGGAAACTTACTGTCCAGTGAAGTGCCCCGACAGGGAAAAGAGAATCGGGCTTTCGGTGTACGTAATACCCGCGCGGCCCGGCCCTTGTGCCGGTTCCGTCAGCGATCGCAAATCACAGTAATATTCCGAAAGCCAGTCAGGTCGTATCCGGGCTACCATCATTGCGTCCTCACGCCGCCCTGAATACCTGAAATGCACCCACCTTCCATCCCCGACTCCGCGCCGCAAGTCCTGCTCGTGGACGACGATGCGGAACTGCGCGACCTGCTGCGCAGGTTCTTCCAGCAGCGCGGCATCGAGTTCTCCGTTCTGCACGACGCAACGAATCTCGCGCGGCGGCTGGAGCGCGAACGGCCGGCCATCATCGTGCTGGACCTCATGATGCCGGGCGTGGATGGTCTCACCGCGCTCAAGCAACTGCGTGCGAGCGGCGACACGATTCCCGTCATCATGCTGACCGCGCGCGCCGAAGGCATTGACCGCGTGCTCGGGCTCGAACTCGGGGCGGACGACTATCTGGGCAAGCCGTTCATGCCGCAGGAACTGCTCGCGCGCATCCAGGCAGTGCTGCGCCGCCAAGGGCCACCGAGAACCACGGCGGTGCGGGAGAAGCCCACCCCGTGCCGGTTCGGCCGCTTCGAACTGGATTTCTCGACGCGCACGCTGCTGCGCGAAGGCACGCCCGTGAAGCTCACTGGCGGCGAGTACGCGCTGCTCGAGGTGCTGGCCTCGCATCCCATGGAAACGCTTTCGCGTACGCGGCTCATAGAATTGCTCCACGGCCCGGACGCCGAAGTGACCGAGCGCGGCATCGACGTGCCGGTATGGCGCCTGCGCCGCCTGATCGAGGACGACCCGTCCAATCCCCGACGGTTGCAAACCGTGCGCGGGATCGGCTACATGTTCATTCCCGACAACCCGGCCGATGAAGAATCCGCTTGATACGATGTTCGGCCGGCTCGTCATCACCACGGTGGGCCTGCTGGTGGTGGTTCATCTTACGTCGCTGCTGCTGATCGAGCGAACGCGCGCGAGCCTCGCCGCCTTCCATATTTCGCGCGTCGTGGAGGCTGCCGCCAGCATGGGCGGGCAGGACAGCGGCGGCGAGCGGTCCGTGGCGGACATTCTCGGTATTTTGTTCGTGGACCTGAAGCAACTGCCGGCCGCCGACGCGCGGCGCTTTCGCGGCGACACGAACGGGCCCATCGAACGTCAATTGCGGCACGTGCTGCCGCCGGGCACCCACGTGGCAATGGACGACGACGGCACGCTGCGCGTGCTCCGCGCGGGCAGCACACATGGCATCGTGCTGCCGCGAGCCGAGGTGCCGGTGAGCCGCTTCACCGGGGTGCTGGCGTTGACGCTGGTGTTCGCTATCGGGGTTGCCGTCGTGCTTGCCTGGCAATTGAATCGCCCCATTCGCGATCTTGCCGCAGCCGCGCGCGAACATCGCACCGGCCACCACCTGAACATCGTGCGCAAGCGCGGGCCGCGCGAATTGCGCGAGCTGATCGGCGACTTTAACGACATGACCGGCGAGCTGGCCGTGGCCGAGCGCGAGCGCGCCGTGATGCTGGCGAGTATCGCGCACGACCTGCGCACACCGATCACACGCATGCAGGTGCGGGCAGACCTGCTGACCGATCGTGGCGATCGCGAGGGTTTTCTGCGCGATACCGAGTCCATGTCGCGTGTCATCACGCAGTTTCTCGACTTTGCGCGTGAGATCCCCGAAGGTTCGCCGCAGATCAGCGTGGACACGCATTGCCGTCGCGATTACACCGACGCGCTGAGTCCGAGCGGCGACGCGCACCGAGATGCGCTCGTCACGCTCGATCTTCACGCGGGGCCCGACTTCATGCTACCCGCGGTCGATATCGACCGCATGCTCTCGAACCTCGTCGAAAATGCGCTCACCTACGGCGAGCCGCCCGTGGAGATCGCCACGCGAGCGCGTGGCGAGCACTACGAACTCGTGGTACGAGACCACGGGCCCGGCGTATCCGAGCCTGATCTGGATCGCGTGCTGCGTCCGTTTGTCCGGCTCGATCCCGCTCGCGGCGGCACCTCGCACAGCGGCTTGGGCCTGGCCATCGTTCACCGCCTCGTTCGCCATCACGGCGGCACGCTGCACATGTCCAACGCGGCAGACGGCGGGCTTGTCATAGTGATGAGGTTTCCGAAGCGCAGCGTCGCGCAATGAAGCGCTGCACCCGGTGTGGAGACCCGTTTGCGTGCGCCGCCAAGGTCGGCAACGCGACACAAATAGCCACGCTTGCCAACGGAACGTGCCCGAAAGTATTCCGAGACCGATGCCGCCCGCCGCCGCCAAGCTCACTTCGTCGACGCTCTCATCGGCCACCTGCGGCCAGCTAAACGACGGCCTGCGAATCGACATCGTTGCTTCGCAAAAACAGAACCTAGTACATTTTTCGGGGCGGCAGCAGGCGCTTTGCTCGCAAGCGCTGCCGGGCAACGGCGCTGGCCTTTTTCCGCTTGCGCTCCGTCGTGGGCTTCTCGTAGCCGGTGCGAGCGCGCAACTCGCGAATCAACCCGGTTTTCTCGATGTCACGCCGGAATCGTCGCAGCGCGACGTCGATCGGTTCGTTCAGCTTCAGCGTAATTGTCGTCATGTAGATCCTGTCAGGAAAGGTTGCAACGGAAAGCTAGCCGAGCCGCGTCATGACGGCGCTTGCTATCTCGTCGGATTCGAATTCCGAATATCCGGCTCCGATCGAGAGCGCGCGTACCGCCATGAACATGTGCAACTCGGGTTGATGGCACATCGCTGAATCGGCGATTCTGGCGGGTACGACGGTGTCGATCCGGGTGACTTCATTTCGTCTGATCAAGCCGAGCAGTTCGTCGATGATCATTTCGTCCTCCAAAATGCCGAAACATTGCGTTGCACCGGCGAGCACGCATCAGCCCGCGCTCGAAAAGAATCCCTGTTTGCCGCGATTGTCGTCGATGATGTTCTCGGCATAGCGCACTGACGCACGACGGGCGTCACCGGCATTGTCGAACGGGGCGGTGTCGCGCAACCGGAAAGTCTGGCTCTGCGTCAGCGTATCGGTGGTGCCCCGCAGGCAAATCTTGACCGCCGCGTCGAACCCGGCGTCGTAGTTGTGCGGGCAGCCCTGCGGCGCCGCCACGTGAGGGTAGATCAATGGATAAATCTCGAATCCACGATAGACGTGCATGCTCATGACGAACTCCTGGCGTTCGGCCACGACGAGTCGCATGGGCGAACACATCCGGCCAGTATTCCCGTCGAGGGGCGGGCCGATGGGTGAAGGGGACAACGTTGCAGCGCGAGGGAGGGGCGATGCAGCAAGCGGGCGGGTGGAGGGGCGAACGCTCAAAGAACGGCTGATCGCTCGAATGAACCCATCATACGCGCATCGTTTGCCGAGCGGTCGATTTATTCCGGGTTGGTGCAAGCACGCATCCGGCACACGGTACACGATGCGATGGACGAGTGGTCAGATCGCAGGCGCGGCGCGGGCGGCGACGTCAGAGGGTCGTCAGCAATTGCAACTGACGTTCAGTCTCGTTCCCGGCGACCAGCGAGAAGAACCCGGTTTCGCGACGCTCGACTACCGTGAGCCCTTCGCTGTCGGAGAAGCCGTTCCACGCGCTGTCGTCGACATGTGCGATCGCTCCGCGCGTGCGCGCGAACGCCAGCAAGAGCGGGCTCGCCTGACGGCGGAGCACCTGACGATCTGAATTCAGCACGTACGGTGGCCACCCCGCACGAAGGACGAGATAGTAAGGAATGGAGCCGGGATCGATTGTCATTGGAGCGGTTTCGTGGGCGGGCCTGCGTTTGCCGTCCAGTTGCATTCGGAACGGTGTCGGGGAAAGCGTGCGACGGATCGACGGGAGTTCGCCGTGGTGTGCTTTCAGTGTATGCGTTGAACCGCTCGATTCGCAGAATATCGTAACCATCTGCTGCGTTGTCGGTCACGCGCTCGATGACGGCTTGATGCGCGGGCTCCGATGTCGTCGCGCGCGACTTGGGCGCTCACGTGATACAGGACGTTCTGCCCATTTCCCCGATATATCGATCCGGATGGCGCTGGAGTTTTGATTGTCGTCATTGCTGTGTTCCTGCTCCACGCATCGAGCGGAGCCGTCTACCGCCAAAAAGTTGTATCGATCTCTACTGAATTGCAGTGTTCGTGACGACCCACTATGCTGCCGTCATGAATCTCGTCCCGACTTCCTGGCTGCTGTTGATCGTCAGTCTGCCGACCTCCGGTGCGACTGCCCGCATGCGCATCTGGCGTACCGTCAAGGCGCTGGGCTGTGGTGCGCTGCGGGACGGTGCCTACCTGTTGCCGGCGCATGCCGAGCAGGCGGCGCAGTTGCGTGAGCTCGCCGACGAGGCCCGTAACGGCGACGGGCAGGCGTGGTTGCTGGATGTCCGTGCGGACGATCCTGCCGACGAAGACGCGTACAAACGGCTGTTCGATCGCGCGGGCGACTACGCAGCGTGGCTTGCCGAGCTTTCGGAGGCTCGCCAGACGCTGCCGGATCTGACGGCAGCCGATCTCAATCGCCTGCAACGCCGCCACGCTCGCACGTACGAGGCCATCCGAAGCATCGATTTCTTTCCCGGCGAAACCTCGCTGCGCGCGCAGGCGCAATGGCGGGATTTCACCGCCGCGATCGAAGCGTTGCGCTCTCCCGGCGAGCCGCATGCCGCTCAACGCGGCATCCCGCGTCGCGATCCCGCGCAATATCAGGGCAGGCTGTGGGCGACGCGCCGTCACCTGTGGGTGGATCGCGTCGCCAGCGCGTGGCTGATTCGGCGTTTCATCGATCCGCATGCGCGCTTCGTGTGGCTGGACAACCTCGCCGATTGTCCGGCTGACGCGCTGGGCTTCGATTTCGACGGCGCACCGTTCACGCATGTGGGCGATCGCGTGTCGTTCGAGGTGCTGATCGCGAGCTTTGGACTCGACGACAACGCGGGTCTCGTCCGGTTGGGCGCCATGGTGCATGCGCTGGACGTGGGCGGCGCCACCGTGCCGGAAGCCGGCGGATTCGAGGCCATTCTCGCGGGCGCCCGCAAGCGTCTTGCCGACGACGATGCGCTCCTGATGGAGATCGGCGCCGTACTCGATTCGTTGTACGTGCATTTCCGTGGCAATCGAAACCCCTGACCTTGCTGCGCGCCTCGACATGAATACACATCGCGACCGCCCGGCCTATACGCTGTGGCAACTGACCCGGTACTTCGCGTGGCTCGGCGCGACCGGTTTCGGCGGCCCGGTCGCGCTCGCCGGCTACATGCATCGGGATCTCGTGGACACGCGCGGATGGATCGCGGACGCGGACTACAAGGAGGGCCTGGCGCTCGCGCAGCTCGCGCCGGGCCCGCTTGCCGCGCAACTGGCGATCTATCTCGGCTACGTGCATTACCGCATCGTCGGCGCCACGCTGGTCGGGATCGCGTTCGTGCTGCCTTCGTTTCTGATGGTGGTGCTGCTCGGCTATGCATACACGCGATTCGGCGGCCTGACGTGGATGCAGTCGGTGTTCTACGGCGTCGGCGCGGCGGTGATCGGCATCATCGCGATCAGCGCGCGCAAGTTGACCGCGAAAAGCATCGGTCACGACAAGCTGCTGTGGGCGATCTATCTCGCGCTGGTCGCGGTGACGGTGATCACCGAATCGGAAGTGGCGTGGCTGTTTCTCGCGGCGGGCCTGGTCGTCTGGTTCACGCGCGCGCCGCCCGGGTGGTTACGCCAGCGGCGCGTCGATGCGGTGATGGCGTTGCCCGTCTCCGCCACCGGTGCATGGCTCGGTATCGTCGACTGGCCGCAGCTCGCGCAACTGGCCGCGTTCTTTGCGAAGGCCGGCGCCTTCGTGTTCGGTTCGGGGCTCGCGATCGTGCCGTTCCTCTATGGGGGCGTGGTCACCGAGCACCATTGGCTCAACGAGAAGCAGTTCGTCGATGCCGTGGCCGTCGCGATGATCACGCCGGGCCCGGTCGTCATCACGGTGGGCTTCATCGGCTATCTGGTGGCGGGGATGCCGGGCGCATGCGTGGCGGCGGCCGGCACGTTCCTGCCGTGCTACCTGTTCACCGTGTTGCCGGCCCCGTACTTCAAGAAGTACGGCAGGCTGCCGGCGATCCTGGCATTCGTCGACGGCGTGACGGCCGCGGCCGTCGGCGCGATCACGGGGTCGGTGATCGTGCTGGCCCGACGTTCGATCGTCGATGTGCCCACCGCCTTGATGGCGCTCGCGGCGATCGTGCTGCTGGTCAGGTTCAAGAAGCTGTCGGAGCCGGTGGTCGTGGGCGGGGCCGCCGTGATCGGCCTGATCGTGTACCCGCTGCTGCATCACTGACCGTGGAGGCCGCCATGCAATGGATTACGCGACAACGCCCCAAAATCGACCGGGTTGCCTGCCCCTGGCTCATTGCCCGTTTTATCGACGAGACGCCCGAATTTCTGTACGTCCCGCCGGGCGACGTGCTGCGGATCGCCAACGAGACCGGTGCGATTCCGTACGACATTCCGGGGGTGGAATTGACGCATGTCGGCGAGCAATGCAGTTTCGATGCGTTTCTCGACAAGTATGGTCTGGCCGACGATCGGGCGCTGCAGCACATGGCCCGCATCATTCGCGGCGCGGATACGTCGCGGCTCGATCTGACGCCGCAATCCAGCGGGCTTTATGCGATTTCGCTCGGGCTGTCGGACATGTTTTCCGACGATCACGACATGCTCGAGCATGGTCTCGTCATGTACGACGCGCTGTATGCGTGGTGCCGGCATTGCCAGGCCGAAGGCCATGCGTGGCCGCCGAAGATGGCGGAGTGACGACGCGGAGAACGGGGAATTCGTCGAACTGTCCGGCGCCCTCGACGGATGAAAAAATGCCCGCGAGGCGCGGGCATTTCGTCAACAGTTGCCTTTCTTGGCCTGTCCCGGCGGACAAAATCCATTCCCCGGTCCGCCTTGCGGCGCGACCACGACCGGCGGGCCCGGAACGTAGGCGACGCACCCGCTGAGCGCACCCACCATGCTCGCCGCTGCGAGCAATGCGATAACCCCTTTTTTCACTTCGTTCTCCCGTTGAAAGGAAAGGGCCGTTCGGCCCTTCCGATGATGCCGTCGGCGCGTCAGAAACCGAAGTTGACGTTGGACTGACTGGTCGTTGCGTTGACGTTTGCCGATTGGGTCGCGCCCGATGCCGCGTCGGCCTCGATCGTATATTGACCGGCGGCGGCCGGCGCCGCGGCCAGTGCGACCGGCAGCGAACCCGAGTAAGTGCCGACGATCGGCGCTGCCGCGGGCACCGACAGCGAATAGGCGCCGGTGTCCATGTTCGCGTTGATCGACGTGATCTCGTACGCGTTCGCATCGACCGTCTGCAGCGCCCGCACGAATGCGTTCGCGCTGGCCGTCACCGTACCGCTGACGGTGCTCATCGTCGACGCAGGCAGCGTGATCGGTGCGGTCGAGGCCGACACCGCCGTGGTCGTGTTCACGACCACGGGCACCGAGCGGACGATGCCCGACGCGAAGTTGTTCTGCACGATCACGACATCGTAGTTGCCCTGCGTCGAGCTCTGGATCAGCGGCGACAGCACGAACTTCCCGGAACTGTCGGCCACCGTGCCGCGGACGACCTTGCCGCCTTGTTCGGCATAAACGGTCGTGCCGGCTTCGGCCGAGGCGACGTAGCCGGAGATCGCGCCGCTCACGACGGTCGGGATCGCGGTGACGACGGGTTTCAGCGCATACGAGCCGTTGCCGCGCTGCACGATCGACTTGCACGCGTTGAAGTCGAGCACGAGATCGACGAGCGTGTTGGGCTGGACCGTGAACGGCTGGATGATCTTGTAGCCGCTTTGCGTCGCACTCGGGGTGGCGAGCGCCTGCTCCACGCCGCCGGTCGCGACGACGGAGTTTGCGAGGTTGTTACCTTGATTCTGCGCGAGGACCAGCCGAACCTGCTGATACTGGCCGGCAGGCAGCGCGGTCTGGCCGAGATCGGCGAGCACACCGTTGGTCAGCGACAGCAGGTCGATCTTCTGCGGCGTCGCGAGGGAAACGGTCGACCAGCCGGCGTCGTTGTCGGCGGCGTTCGCGTTGGCGTTGACGCGGACTTGCGAGACGGTGACGTACACATGGTCGAAACCGCACGATGGCGCATCGGTCATCGCGACGTGCAGCGTACCGGTTTGCGTGCCGCCACCGTCGTCGCCGCCGCCGCAACCAGCGAGGACGAATGGTACGAAGGCGGCGCACAGGGCGCTCTTGATGATGTTGTTCATATGTCACCCCCCATTGGGATCGTTATTGTGGGTGACGGAAGAATAGCGGGGCCGCAGCCTACTATTTGAACATCTTTGAAACGGGCCGTAACAATTTGTTCGATCGGTAAATCTTTACCGGATTCGGGTTGTTTTGAGCGCGCCGCGGGTGGTGAGGGAGATTGCTTCGTACCGAGCGGGAGGAAGCTCTTTTGTCATACGTTAGCGTCGCTTGCGACACGGGGCGCTCGGTGACGCCAAGAAATTGCTTTGGCGGCGCGAGTTCGCCTGCGGCTCGAATGGACGAGTATGAAGTTGACGGTGAGGACGGGAGGCTTGCTGGCTGTAACACTGAGTTGTCGGCAAAGCAGGGCCGCGGGTGGCGGCAATCTGGCAAGATGCGTCGACTGACTGGAGACAGGGTGCCCCCATGCACATCGCGATCGTAACCTTCCAGGGCTTCAACGAGCTCGACTCCCTCATTGCGCTCGGCGTGCTCAATCGAATCAGGAAGCCCGGCTGGCGCGTCACCCTTGCTTGCCCGGAGCCTTCCGTCACGTCGATGAACGGGGTAACCGTACACGCGCAATCGACGTTGGCGGACGCCTGCACGGCCGATGCCGTCATCATCGGCAGCGGTATTCAAACGCGGGACGTCGTCAACGACGCGGCGCTGATGGCGCAGCTCAGGTTCGACCCTGCCCGGCAGCTGATCGGCGCGCAATGTTCGGGCACGTTGATTCTGGCGAAGCTCGGGTTGCTCGGCACGATCCCGGCCTGCACCGATCTCACGACCAAACCTTGGGTGATCGAGGCTGGCGTCGAGGTCCTGAATCAACCCTTCTTCGCTCGAGGTAACGTCGCCACGGCGGGCGGCTGCCTTGCTTCGCCGTATCTGGCCGCGTGGCTCACCGCGCGTCTCGAAGGGGAGGACGCCGCGCGCGGCGCGCTGCACTATGTCGCGCCGGTCGGGGAGAAGGACGAGTATGTTTCCCGCGCGCTGACGAACATCAAGCCCTACTTGCGGTAGCGCGACAGGATACGGCGAGCCTCCATCGCAATGAGCCGGGGGCGGCGAGCCGCCAAGCCGCCGTGACGTTTCTCACCCGGGTCGTCTCCCGCGCGGATTCACGCTGGTCGGACTGGATAGAGCGGAGGTATCCGGAATTTCGTGTGTGAGGCGGATTGAGTTTCAGACTCCAATGTTGAATCGTTCCGGGTAAAGCAGTGCGAACTGAGTCATGGCGCTCTTCCAATCGTGCCGGGAACCAGTCCACTTGGCTACGACGTTGCGCAGCGCTAGCCAGATCAGTTTGAGCGCGGCCTCGTCCGACGGGAAGTGGCCGCGCGCCTTGATGATCTTTCGAAGCTGCATGTGCAGCGACTCGATGGCGTTGGTCGTATATACAATTTTCCGGATATCGGGCGCGAAGGCATAGAACGGAATCACCTGATCCCAGGCTCGTCGCCAGAGGGCGGCAATCGGTGGGTATTTCGTACCCCACGGGCTCGTATCGAACGCATCCAGCGCCACGGCGGCCGCTTCGGCCGACGGTGCCCGATAGACTTCCTTGAGCGCCGCCGCGACGGATTTCCGGTCTTTCCAGCTGGCGAAGTCCAGCGAGTTCCGGATCAGATGCACGATGCAGGTCTGGACCGTCGTTTCCGGGAACACCGTGTTGATCGCTTCCGGAAAGCCCTTCAGTCCGTCGACCACGGCAATCAGGATGTCCTGCACGCCACGCAGCTTCAGGTCGTTCACCACCCGCAGCCAGAACTTGGCCCCCTCGGTCTGCTCGATCCAGAGGCCCAGCACGTCACGTGTGCCGTCGCGGCGCACGCCCAGCGCCAGGTAGATCGCCTTGTTGCGGACCACGCCTTCGTCGCGGATCTTGACGCGCAAGGCGTCGAAGAACACCACCGGGTACATCGGCTCGAGCGGCCGCTGTTGCCACTCGCGCACTTCGTCGATCACCGCGTCGGTGACGGTGCTGATGAAGTCCGGCGACACCTCAATGCCGTACATCTCCAGCAAGAAGCCCTGAATCTCCCGCACGCTCATGCCGCGTGCGTACATCGCGATGATCTTGTCGTCGAAGCCGGTGAAACGCCGTTCGCCCTTGGCGATCAGCACCGGGTCGAAGGTGCCTTCGCGGTCCCGCGGAATCTCGACGTCGAGCAGGTCGTCGTCGGTTGCAACGCGCTTGCGGCTCGTGCCGTTGCGATGGTTCGTGCGGCCGCCCGGTTTGGCTTCACCCTTCTCGTAGCCAAGGTGGTGCGTCAACTCGCCACCCAGCGCGCGCTCGAAGATCGCCTTCTTGAGCGCAGCGAGCTGCTCGTTGATCGTTGCGCGGTCCAACGTCCCGGGCACCAGTTGCTTGATCAGTTCCGGGTCCAGGTTCAAGCCCTTGCCCGGCTCAATCGTCACTTCTTCCTTGCGTTTGCGTGGCATAAAGTGGCTCCTTGGCCATCAGTTTATGCCTCACACACAAAGGTTCGGATAGGCTCGATAGAGCATGCCTCGCTATTAGCCCGGCCCGTCGCTCGCTGCCGCGAGCAGCGGCACGATCAGATCGCTGATCGGCGTCGGAATGCCGTGCGTTCGCCCGTATCGCTGCACGACGCCATTCCGGCAGTCCCATTCGAGCGGATGGTTGCCCTGCCGGTCGGCAAGAATCGACGTACCCAAATCCGGCGGAAAGCCATGGAATGCGTCGACGATCTCCTGCGGCACTTCATCGCCGAGCTTCGCGCCTTCCGCACGCGCGACCTCGAGACATTCCTTCAGGTAGGCGAGCGACAGTTCGGTGATGTCACTGCGGGAGAACATGCCGGCGCGGCGACCGGTCAGCACCATGAGCCCGGCCACGGCGTTCTGCAACAGCTTGCGCCATGCGAGCGAGATGAAATCCTCCGCCACCTCGGGCGCGCAGCGCGTGCCGCGCAAGGCCGAGACCACCACGTTGCTCGCCGGCGTATCGGGCAGGGTGAGGCGAGGCTTGGCCCGCAGCCACACCGACGCGCCCGCTTCGCGTTGCGCCGGGAACCAGACGACCGACGGTACGATCGCGGCGCCGGCCGCATACGGTGCGAAGGCGGCTTTTTGCTCGACGCCGTTTTGCAGCACGCAGATGACGGTATTCGCATCGCATAGCGCGGCGACCCACGGTGCCGCGCTTGCCGTCTGCGTCGACTTGACCGCAACGAACACGAGATCGACCCTTTCCTGGACCGCTTGCGGGTCGGTCAGGACCGGTCCGGGCACGACGATCTCGCCGCCATCGAAGCGCAATTTCAATTCCGCGTGCGCGGAGCGGCCGCAGATCACCGGCGTGCGGCCGGCTTCATGAAGGGCCGCGGCGACGGTCGTGCCGATTGCGCCCGGACCGACGAGCGCGACGGACGGGTAGCCGGATTTCGTCATGGTGTTCCTCCTGTCGAGTCATCCGCCAGATGTGGGCGCAGTGCGAGGGCGAGCGGGAAAATCGCGAGGGCGGTCAACGCGGTCGCGTAGGTGGCGCCGTGCACACCGATCCGGTCGCCCAGGAAACCGTAGAGAACGGGCGATAGCGCGCCCGATGCGATCGTCCCGGTATAGAAAATCGCGAATGCGCGCTCGGTGCGCTCGGGCGCGGACATCTCGGGGACGGTTCCGTACAGCACCGACGAAGTGCCGTTGAGCA
>Ga0268256_1000243_pt1 | contig 57520 bp, 53 predicted proteins | sample AgamicAtAmrz_FD_200247 | JGI IMG/M metagenome (GOLD analysis project Ga0268256, IMG submission 200247) | Agave microbial communities from Guanajuato, Mexico - At.Am.rz (v2) (version 3) | ecosystem: Host-associated > Plants > Roots > Rhizosphere | place: Guanajato, Mexico | collected 2012-06-07 | reverse complement strand
TAGGCGCGCAGGATCAACGTAAGGGCGTCAAGGCCATTGCCGACGCCGACCACATGATCAACCCCGCACAGTTGCGCGAACTCGTGCTCGAACGCTTCCACCTCGGGCCCCAGCACGTACCACCCGGAATGCAGAACACGGCTGAATGCCTCATTCAGGGCATGCTCGTCGCGCGCCATGAGCGCCTTCAGGTCAAGAAATGGGCGCATGGCGATCATCCAGATAGCGTACGACTTGCGCGGGGTTGCCGACCACCAGCGCATGGGCGGGTACATCCCGGGTCACGACGGAGCCGGCGCCGACCATCGCACCAGCGCCAATGGTCAGCCCGGGCAGGATCACCGCAGCGGCGCCGATCGAAGCACCGGCCTCGATATGGGTCGGCAGAAAATGCGCCGGGCGTTGCCGCGAACGGGGAAACGGGTCATTGGTGAAGGTCACGTTCGGACCGATAAACACATCATCGCCGACACGCAGGCCGTCCCACAGGTAAACACCGCATTTAACGGTGACCCGATCACCCAGCACCACATCATTCTCGATGAAGCAATGCGCGTTGATATTGCAGTCACGACCGATGACGGCATCGGCCAGGACCACCACGAACTGCCAGATCCGCGTGCCATCGCCTATCTGGCGACTCTGGATATCGGCGAGAGGATGAAGGGTCATGCCATCAGCCCCTTGAGAACGCCCAGTACACGACGCCCGGCACCTCCATCGAACTCATGGAAAAAATGCCTGATCGCTGCGCTGCGACTGAGGTGCAGCGGGTCCTCGTCTCGACGCAACTGATCCAGGAATGCAGCGACCTGCCCGGCATCCACCGCGGTCTGATAACGACGTACCACCGCAGCGCCTTCTTCGTTGAGACCCAGCCCATGGGGGTTTTTCAGGTAGAGCACCGGCTTGCCGGTCGCCAGATACTCCATCAGAAAAGATCCGGCATCGCTCATCATTGCCGAACTGGCTGCGAACGCATGGCGGTGGTCGGAGCGCTCGTCGATGATCACGCCCAGCGCTGTCAACTGCACCTTGAGATCCGCGATCTCCTGCTCGTTCAAGATGTTCAGGTTGATCAGCTTTTTCCATAACAGCGGATGGGGACGCAACAGCAGCACGAGATCGGGGCGCGAGGTGAACGCATCGAGGATGCCAGCCGCCAGTTGATCGAAGGTCGACCACAGGTCGCCATCGAATGAAAAGTGCGCGTTCCACAGCACGGCCTTGCGCTCGCCGATCGCCGCCAGCAACCCAGGATCCACCGTAAACTGCGCAAGATCGACCAGGCCGTCCATTCGCGGGTGTCCGGTGACATGGACATGCTCGGCACCCGTCGGGCAATGGCGGGCGAACATGTCGCGCACGCTTGGCGATCTGACAAAAACAGCGTCTGCATGGGCAGTGACGGGCTGGCCGTACTGATAGACGTAGTTCTGCTCGCCGCCGCCCACTTCCAGCCCATAAGGGATATAGGCGATACGCCTCGCTTGTCGGCGGAGGTTGGCAAACTTATAGGCCTCCGGCCTGGTTTCATCGTAAGGCGAGGTATACAACACGGCGTCCAGGGTCGCCTCGCTGAGCGAAAAGGCATCCCAGGGCACGAATGGCACCCCGAGCTCGGTCAGATGCGCCTCCGCCAGATCCCGTCGCCACTGGTAATCCCTGTGAAGGAATGGCAGTAAAACCACGGATACCTCGACGGACTCGTCATCGCGAGCGGCTTCCCAGACCGAGCGCACGTTGGCCCAGGATTCAGGTAGCTGATAGAGGATCACCAGGTGTTTTTTGGCAGTGCTGGTTAGGTCGTTATGCATAGTTGTCTCGATCTGGCCATCCGTTGGCGAGAACCTGCCGCGCCATGTCAAGGTCGGCAATCGTGTCGATATCGAATGCCTTTATCTCGGCAGCAGGCATTGGCAGAAAAGCTTCCAGTGCCTGATACACGTATATCGGTTTATCGACGACGGCGGCGGGGTCGATAACCGCGATCCCGGTCCACTCCCAGGCATGCTCCGCGGCTCGCGTGAACGCGGTGACACGGGCGCCGGCTTCGTCGAGAAGCACGCGAACGCCATCACTGGTGGTGTATCGGGAAATACCAATCAACTGAGCGTGGTCCTGCGCTGCCGCCATGAACGCCGCGAAGGAGCTCGGCTCGACGACGGTATCGGCATCGATCACCAGAAACCGTTCCTGCAGATGGCGCGACACGCGGTAAATGCTTTGCAGCGTATTGGTCCTGGCATATTCGGGATTGCGGACGACGATCAAGTCCTTACGCAACGACATGGCCTGTCGAATAACCTCGGTCTCTTCGAAGCCGACGACCAGCCATACATTCTCAGCCCAGGTCAGGCGCTCGAGGTGAAAGTCGAGTAATGTCCGGCCGCCTATTTCCACCAGGCATTTCGGTTTGTTCAAACCCAGCCTCGAGCCGATTCCCGCAGCGCTGATTACAACGTGTTTAATAGGCGACACAAGGCACCTCCGTCGTGCACGACAAAGTCACTCAATTTCACCAGGAGAGGGTTCGGCGCGTGGGCGCCACCGAATGCGATACGCCAATCGGCCACCTCGAACATCGGCACGTCGTTCATGCCATCACCGACGGCGATGATCCGATCGAACCGATCGCGAAGGCCGAGCACCGCATCGCCCTTGTGCAAGATATGCTCGATGCCCTCGATGCGGGACTCGTTCACTTTGGCAACCGAGGTGAAGCTCTGAATACCGAGACGATCGAGTATGGGCTTGACCCATACATCGAGATTTCCGGTCACCACGAAGCACTGCTCGGGCCGCCGCGCGATGAACTCGATCATGTGCGCATCAAACTCGACTTTCTCGAGAAGCGCCGAATGAATCCAGTCGATATTGGCATCGCGCAACAGACGTACACGTAGCTTGAACGACTTTTCGAACGGCAAGATGCCATTTATCGTCGCTTCGGTCAGTACCGATATTTCATCCTCCAGGCCGACCGATGAGGCGATTAAGGGCAATAGTTCTTGCTGAGTTAAGGTACCGTCCAGATCGAAGCAATAGGCAGTGGCCATCGCGCTCAACTCTTTTTAAGGATGAAATAGTGCTGCCGAGTCTCCGCTCGCTTCTCCAGGTCAGCAGGAAACAGCGACGCTGATACCTGGATACGCAGGGCCGGCAAGACCTGCGCCTGCCCCAGTAACGCTTCCAGCTCTGCAACGGTGCGGTAGATGGCCGAATACTCGTACTTCAGTTCTTCGGAATAGAATCGGTCAAGCGTCAGGCGCTCCTGCACGCCAACGGGCTCGCGCAGGTAAATCTTTCCGCCAGGCGCACATAATTGGCAGGCTGAGCGCAACACCCTTATGCAGTCATCGTCATTCAGGTAGATCAACAGCCCCGAGATGATGACCAGGTCAAAGGGCGCCTGGACCAGCAATTCGCCCGGCCGGATATCGATGGCCGACATCGTCTGAAAACGCAACGAGTTGTCACCCCGTTGCAGGGCTTCCTGTCTGGCCTTTTCAATCAGAGCCTCTGAAAAATCGATACCCAGGTAGTCGATGCCAGAAACGGTCTGGTCGAGAAACCAGCCCCAGCGCCCAACCCCACAGCCGATATCGAGAGCCCGGGCCGCCGCGGGAAGCTGCAACTGCGGAGCCAGCACGGCCTTCTCGGCCTGGTCACGCTGCCTGACCAACTCCGGGTCATTGTCCTGATACATCGTGGCACTTAGAGCACTGGCATAATCTCGTCGGCCTCTCGCCTCGAAAAAGGCCTGCGTTGCCTCATAGTCGATGGGCACGTTCACCCCTTTTATTCGGCCTTGAGTGCTCATGTATTCTCCGTTCAGGATGGTAAGCCGTAAGCGCAGCCTGGGATCGGCTCCGCGTCAAGCTTCCGACAGTGAGAGACTACCAAGCAAAAGATTAGCCAACTGGAGGGATATGTCGTGCTGCCGCGTGGCAGAAAAAGCCGGACGATGACTGGCTGGCAGGCGAATCAGAGCTTATTGAACAGATTCAAGCTCGAAACCTTCACATAACTTTGCTGCGCAGCCTCGAGAATCAGCGTCTGGAACGACAGCCGCGAAAGCGCTTCGGGGTAATCCAGCTCGCGCAGTTCGGCCTGAACCGACTTGTTGATCAAGCCTACGTCTTCGTTGTCGGTGAGGGTGTTTTCGATGATATTCAGCCGCGCGCCGATTTCGCCACGCGTGCTGTCGACCGTGGTACTGGCGTGCGAGAGGTTGGTGATCGCCTGCGCGGTGGCGTCACGGGCCAGGCGGCTGCCTTCCTCGGTGGCGGGAGCATCCTCGAGCGCCTTGCGCAGGCTGCCTATGGTATCGAGCAAGCCCTGCTTCTGGCGGTTGGGGTCGGCGGTAACGGTGACCGTGTCACCGTTGGCAGGCGCCCCATCGAAGTTGACCACCACGCCGCGGAACACCAGCTTGTCCGTGGAACCCGGTTCCTCGTCCATGGACCCGGTGCCCAGTGCCGGCGTAGTGGTTCCGGCGGCGAAGATCTCGTAGCTGTTGGCAGTGGGGTTGCCGAAGACGATATCGATCCCGCCCTCGGGAAAGGCGGGAGTACTGCTGAATGCCACCTCGTCCTGCACCAGCGGTGTCGACGCCCGCAGGGTCGAGCCTGGCTGAGCGGCAATTGCCGCATCCAGACGGCCGGCGTTTATCACGTTCTGGAACACGCGCTTGCCGTTATCGCTGATCGCCACGCTCAGCGAGCTGGCGATTTCCAGTTTGCGCTGGCCTTCATCGCCCTGGTAGGAATAGGTGCCATCGGCGTTGCGCACAAAGGGCTCAGCCTTGCCCTGGAAGCCGGAGAACAGGTACTCGCCGCGAGCATTCTTGGTGTTCATCAGGCCCAGCAACTCGTCTTCACGCTCACGCAGCTCGGCAGCGATGGATTTACGCTCCTCCACCCCCAGCGAACCGTTGCCGGCACGCACGGCAAGCTCCTGGACACGCTGGATGACGGTATTCACCGAATTGAGCGTCGCCTCCTCCTGACTGAGGCTGTTCTGCGCCGCAGTCAGGTTCTCCTTGTACTGCCCCAGCACATTCTGCTGCTGCTCGAGCTGCAGCAGACGCACCGACGCCACCGGGTCATCGGCAGGCGTGAGGATACGGTTGCCGGTACTGATCTGCTCCTGGGTGCGAATGGCATTGGCGTAGTTGCGCTGCAGGCCTTGAACGCCGTTGTTGAACGCCTGGAGAGTGGAAATACGCATAACTGCCTCGTCTTCTCTAGCGGCTGGCGTTGGCCAGTGCCGCACCCATTTTTGGGATCTGCTCGCCGCTGGCTCGTGCCCAGCGGTAACCGAAATCGTCTGTTAGCGGCCTGTAGCGGCGGCTACTGGTGGGCCGCGGCCCACCCTGTTACCTGAACGCTCCGATCAGGGTATCGAACAAGGAGCGCGCAACTTGAATCACCTGAGCCGAAGCGTTGTAGTACTGCTCGAACTTGATCAGGTTGGCTGCCTCTTCGTCCAGGTTGACCGCCGAGAGCGAATCGCGGTTGTCCTGCGCCTGTTTGAGGATAGCACCGGTGGCGTCGTTATCCTGGCGGGCCTGGGCGGTCAGGGTGCCGACCCGCTCGATCAGGTCGCCATAGCTGTCGGTGAAGGTCGAGCCGGTGCCGATCCCGGTGACGCTGGGATCGACGCCCACCACCTGCTTGCTCTGCAAGCCGACCAGGGCCAGGGCGTTACGGTTGTCGGAAACCCCGTTGAGGTTGAAGCCGATATCGAAGCGATCGCCATTTTCCGGGCGCCCGCCGACGCTCATGTTGACGCTGGTGCCGTCTGCCAGGGTCAACTGGTAGTTGTTCTGCTGGCCCGGCGTGAACAGCGGGGTGGGCGCCGGCGTGATCGGCTGCCCCTTGTTGTCCACGCGCGTCAGCGTCGCGCCAGCGGGCAGGCCGGTGAAATTGCCGGCGGCCGAATCGTAGGTCAGTGTGATGGGCGGGAATGCCGCCTTCAGGGCTGCCGGATCGATATCGCTGCCTGTCGGCTGCAGTGTCGGCTGGCTGATCACACCATTGCCGCGGTTCTGCAGGTTGGCCTCGGCACGCACCGGCGCGGCGAAGGCCAGTTGATCGGCCTGATCCAGCACCGTGGCAATCGACGAGGCGCCGATGCGGGTCGGCTGCAGCACGAACGAGTCACCGGCAGCCGGCGCTGGCGTGCCGAGCACCACCTGAAAGCCCTGGTTGCGGCCGGCACTGTCCTGGAAGCTCAGAGTACCGGCCGGGTTCTGGGTCACGGTCATCGTCTGATTGTCGCTCAGGCGACGGGCCGAGTAGTTGGTGCCGTCGAATTCCAGACGATAATCGCTGGTCGTCAGTACCGAACTGTTGGTGATGTTCAAGATTGGCGAGGCGTTGCTGCTATTGGTGGCGGACGGCAGCACCCGCAAGCGCGCCAGCGACTCCTCGTTGAAATCACCGAACAGCTTGGCCCCCACCTGCCCCTTCAGGTCCAGTCCCTGTCCCAGCTGGCTGTTGACCTGGTCGTTGATCGACAGCGCCAGGCGCCCCAGGGAATTGAAGGTCTTGTCCAGCACCTCTTCGCGGTAACGCAGGATGCCGCCCAACTCGCCGCCCGTCACCTGGGTGGTGATGGTTTGCCGGGAGGCGCCGACGATGAACTGGATCTCGGAGCGATTCGGATCGTTGGTGCCGGGTACCACTTCCAGGCGCGCGGCGTTGTTGCCGATCACCAGCGGCTGGCCGGAACCGATGAAGACGTTCTGCGTGCCGTCGTTCTGCGCCACGACGGTGACGCCCACGAACGTCGACAGCTGACGCAGCGCTTCTTCACGGGCATCCAGCAGATCGTTGGGCTGGCTGCCATTGGATTGCGCAATCGCGATCGAGTCGTTGAGGCTGGCGATGGAAGTGGAAAGGCGGTTGATCTGCTCGGTGACGGCGCCCATCTGCTTGTTGGCGAAGCTGTTCTGCTCGTTCAGGCGGTCGTAGACGGTATTGAAACGCCGACTCAGGCCTTCGGCCTCGGACAGCACCAACTGCCGGGCAGGCAGGTTGGCTGGATCCTCGGCGGCCGTCTGCAGCGCGGAAAAGAATTTCTGCATCGACGGCGTCACACCCGTGGTGGTACCGGCGAGCAAGGAATCGAGCTGGTCGATCTGGCTCTTGTAGGCCTTCACGTCGCTGCTCAGCGCGGTGCTGCTGCGCAACTGGGTGGTGAGAAACTCGCTGTAGCTGCGGCGGATGTCCACCAGCGAGGTGCCGCTGCCGATGTAGCCGGCACCGCTGAACTCCGGCGTACGCGTCGCCTGGATGGTGTCCTGGCGCGAGAAGCCCGGTGTATTGATGTTGGTGATGTTGTGACCGGTCACGGCCAGCGAAGTCTTGTTCGCCGCCAAGCCCGACAGGCCAATGTTCAGTAGGTCAGCCATGCTTCATCATCCCTTGTTCGAGGGCGCGCCGTTGGCCGCGATCATCTGGTAGGTCGACAGCTTGCGGGCGATCTGCGAGACCTTGCGGGCATACTGCGGATCGGTGGCATAGCCGGCTTTCTGCAATTCGCGGGCGAACTGCTCGGGGTTGGCGGTGGAGCTCAGCGCCTTTTCGTACCGCCCGTTGCTCTGCAGGAAGCTCACGTAATCCTCGAAGCTGTGGGCGAAGGATTCGTAGGAGCGAAACGAGGCCGCCTCCTTCACCGGTTTGCCGTTCTGGTATTCGGTGGTCATCACCCGGGCGGAATCGCCGCCCCAGGTGTTGTGGGTCTTGATGCCGAACAGGTTGTAGCTGCTGCTGCCATCGCCCTGCTTGATGATCGACTTGCCCCAGCCGGTTTCCAGCGCCGCCTGGGCGACCAGGTAGGTGGGATCGACGCCCAGCTGGGCCGCGGCCTTCTCGGCCATCGGCAACATGGTTTCCATGAATTCCTTGGCCGACTTGAACGTCGTGCGGCTGGCGATCTCCTCGCTGCCATTGATGTTCAGGCGGCGTTCGGCCGGTGCGGCGTAGGCCTTGGCCGGCAACCAGTCGCCCTTGGCCAGCGGCTTGCCAACGGCGTCTCCGGCCGGCGTATTGGCCACTGTAGTGGCCGTGGGCGACTCGGCGCCCGGCACGATGCCGGCCTGGATGCGCTGGGCCAGTTTGCCTGGCAACGACAGTCGGCGCTGATTGATCAGCGTCATGTCGTTGCGCTCGGGATCTGCCGCCGCGCCGATCTTCTCGACCCGCGCCGGCGCCCCGTCGGCAGCGGCTTCGCTGCGTGCCAGCGGCTTGCTCGGCGCCGCCGGCACGGGCGCGTCGACCTGGGCGAACGGGTTGGGCCGCTCGCTGACGTTCTTCATCTTCGACATCTGTCGCGCCATCACGTCGGCCAGACCGATACCGTTCTTGTTGCCGGCCATGGTCACCGACAACTGCTGGTCGTACATGTCCTGGTAGGTCTTGGCCTCGTTACTGTTCATGAAGTTGCCTTCACCGAACACTTCGTTGGCCGAACGCATGGTCTTGAGCATTTCATTGAGGAACAGCGACTCGAACTCCTTCGCAACCTTGCGAATGTTCTCCTCATTGTCGCCCCCCACCTTGAACTGGCTGAGGCGATTGAGATCGGTGTAGGCACCGCTGTCGACGGTGCTGGTGCCGGCGGCCGAGAGTCGAGTATCCATGTCGCGTGTCCTTTAAATCACGATCAGGTCGGCCTGCAGGGCGCCGGCTTGCTTGAGCGCCTCCAGGATGGCCATCAGGTCGGAAGGCGCAGCGCCCACCTGGTTCACTGCCCGCACGATTTCGTCGAGGGTGGTACCCGGGCCGAACTTGAACATCGGCTTCTGTTCTTCGTCCGCACCGACGCGCGAACGCGGCACCACGGCGGTTTCGCCGCCGGACAGCGCGCCCGGCTGGCTGACGATCGGGTCTTCGGTGATGGTCACCGTCAGGCTGCCGTGGGTCACGGCGGCAGGCTGCACCCGCACGTTCTGGCCGATGACGATGGTGCCGGTACGCGAGTTGATGATCACCTTGGCCACCGCCTGGCCGACGTCGACCTCGAGGTTTTCCAGAATCGACAGATAGTCGACGCGCTGGCTCGGATCGAGCGGCGCGCTGACGCGGATCGAGCCGCCATCCAGCGCCTGGGCCACACCCGGGCCGAGCAGCTCGTTGATGTGATCGACGATGTTCTTGGCGGTGGTGAAATCCGGACGGTTGAGGTTCAGGGTCAGGGTGTTGCCCTGATCGAAGCCGCTCGGCACCGGACGCTCGACCGTTGCACCGCCGGGGATACGACCGGCCGACGGCACGTTGACGGTGATGCGCGAGCCATCGGCGCCGCTGGCGTCGAAGCCGCCCACCACCAGGTTGCCCTGGGCGATGGCGTAGGTGTTGCCGTCGATCCCCTTGAGCGGCGTCATCAGCAGGCTGCCACCGCGCAGGCTCTTGGCGTTGCCGATCGAGGAAATGGTCACGTCGATGGTCTGGCCAGGCTTGGCGAACGCCGGCAGGTCGGCGTGGATGGACACCGCCGCGACGTTCTTCAGCTGCACGTTGCCGCCCTCCGGCACCTTGATGCCGAACTGCGCCATCATGTTGTTGAAGGTCTGCACGGTGAACGGGGTCTGGGTGGTCTGGTCGCCGCTGCCATTGAGGCCCACGACCAGGCCGTAGCCGATCAACTGGTTGGTGCGCACGCCCTGGATGCTGGCCAGGTCCTTGAGCCGCTCGGCTTGAGCGGTCGAGGCCAGCAACAGCGCAGCGACGGTGATGATCCATTTACGCATGATCATTTACCCTCAGAACGGCCACAGCGGGCTGACGAAGAAGCGATCCAGCCACCCCGGCTGGCTGGCATCGGCGAAGGCGCCGGTACCGGAGTAGGTGATGCGCGCATCGGCGATACGGGTCGAGGCCACGGTGTTGTCGCGAGCCACGTCGTCGGAGCGCACCAGGCCGGCGATACGTACCAGCTCGTCGCCGGTGTTGAGGGTCATCCACTTCTCGCCGCGCACCACCAGCAGGCCGTTGGGCAGCACTTCGGCCACGGTCACGGTGATCGAGCCGGTCAGGCTGTTGCTCTGCCCGGCCTGGCCGGAGCCGCTGGTGTCACGCTGGGCACCATACTGGGCGCTGAGCCCCAGGTTCTCGGCCTTCAACGGGTTGAGACCGGAGCTGGGGTTGTCGACCGATACGCCACCGCCGAACAGGGAGGTCAGGCCGATATTGGCATTGCTGTCCTTGGACAGCTGCGAGCTGGCGTTCTTGCTGGCCTGCATCCGCTCGCTGAGGCTGATGGTGATCACGTCACCCACGCGAAAGGCCTTGCGATCGCCGTACAGGTTGTTTTCGAACCCTGACTGGAAGATCGAGCCATTGTTCTGCGCTGCCGGCAGCGGTGTGCGCGGCAGTACAGGTGCGTAGTACGGATCGTTGGGCTTGGCAGCAGGCGCCACGCAGCCACTCAGCACTACGCTGCCGAGAATCGAGAACACACACACCAAGCGGTTCATAACCACTACCTCACAGCGTTCAGGCGTATCAGGGGGCGGGCTGCTGCCCTACCCCGGGGTCTTAAAGGTTCTGGGTAACGAAGGACAGCATCTGGTCGGCGGTGGAGATGACCTTGGAGTTCATCTCGTAGGCACGCTGGGTGGTGATCATGTTGACCATCTCCTCGACCACGCTGACGTTGGAGTTTTCCAGGGTGTTCTGCAGGGTCGTGCCCAGGCCGTTGAGGCCAGGCGTACCGACCTGGGGCGCACCGCTGGAGGCGGTCTCCAGGAACAGGTTGTTGCCGATCGCTTCCAGGCCCGCCGGGTTGATGAAGTCGGCGATCTGCAGGTTGCCGACGATCTGCGGCTGCGGGTTGCCGGTGGTGGTGACCGAGGCGGTGCCGTCCTCGCCGACGGTAAAGGTGCGCACTTCCGGCGGCAGCACGATGGCGGGCTCCAGGGCGAAACCCTGGGAGGTGACCACCTGGCCGTTGGAGTTCAGGTGGAAGCTGCCATCACGGGTGTAGGACACCGTGCCATCGGGCATCAGCACCTGGAAGAAGCCACGACCATTGACCGCCATGTCCATCGGTTGCTCGGTGGTCTGCAGGCTGCCGGCGGTGAAGATCTTTTGCGTGCCGTTGATGCGCACACCGGTACCCAGCTGCAGGCCGGACGGCAATTGGCTGTCCTGGCTGGACTGCCCGCCTGGCTGGCGACGGATCTGGTACAGCAGGTCCTCGAACTCGGCGCGGTCGCGCTTGAAGCCCGTGGTGGACACGTTGGCCAGGTTGTTGGAAATGGTCGTCAGGTTCATGTCCTGAGCGGACAGGCCGGTCTTGCTGACCCAAAGTGCCGGAAGCATAGCGTTTCTCCTCGGGCGCCGGATTCATGGCGCCGCGCGTTGGTTATCAGCTCATTTGCAAGACACGCGCCATGGCGGTGTCATTATCTTCTGCCGTGCGCATCATCTTGACGGACAGCTCGAACTGCCGGGACAGCGCCAGGATCGAGGTCATCTCCTCGACCGCATTGACGTTGCTCGACTCCAGAAAGCCCGAGGTGATCTGCACCGTGGCGTCGGCTTCCGGCGGCTGCGGGCCGTTGAAGCGGATCAGCCCGTCGGTGCCTTTCTGCATCTGCTTGAGGTCAGGATTGACCAGTCGCAGCCGGTCGACCTCGGCCAGCACCCTGGGCGCTTCGCCAAGGGCGCGGATACTGATGGTGCCGTCCTGGCCGATCTCGATCTTCTGCTCGGGCGGCACGGCGATGGGACCGGCATTGCCCATCACCGGCATGCCATTGCCGGTGCGCAACATGCCCTGGGCATCCACGTTCAGGCTCGCGGTGCGCACGTATGCCTCGGTGCCGTCGGGGGCCTGCACCGCCAGCCAGCCCTTGCCGCCGATGGCGACGTCCAGATCGCGCCCGGTTTCCTGCAGCGAGCCCGGCGTGAAGTCGGTGCCCGGTCGCTCGCTCATGGCGAATACGCGCGACGGCTGGGTCTCACCGAAAATCGGCATGGAACGGGCCTGCTCGAAATCACGGCGAAAACCGGTGGTGGAGATGTTCGCCAGATTGTTGGCGTGGGCACGCTGGGCCAAGGTGTTGTTATGGGCACCAGTCATGGAGACGTACAGCATCTTGTCCATGTTTCCTCCGAGGTGGGCGACGCGCCCGCGACTCTGACCACACCTCAAAAGCAATACACATGCCACATTCCAAAAATAAATCTAACCCATTGAATTTAAATGATTTTATTAAAATAAAAAGGCTCCCGGAGGAGCCTGTAATTTGTCGCTCGGCGAGCCGTTGCCGGTTCCGGCAACGACTCCCTGACGCTATCAACGCAGGTTGATGATGGTCTGCGTGATGGCGCTCTCGGTTTCGATGGTCTTGGCGTTGGCCTGGTAGTTGCGCTGCGCCACGATCAGGTTGACCAGCTGGTCGGACAGCTCGACGTTGGAGTCCTCCAGCGCGCCCGACTGCAGGCTGCCCAGGGTGCCGCTTCGCGGCGTGCCGATCACCGGCTCGCCGGATTCCGAGGACTGCACCCAGGCGGTCTTGCCCACCGGCGTCAAACCCTGCATGTTGGCGAAATTGGCCAGCACCAGCTGGCCCTGCACCTTGGTCTGACCGTTGGTGTAGCGGGCGAAAAGAACGCCGGTCTCGTCGATCTCGAGCCCCGCCAATTCGCCGGTGCTGTAGCCGTCCTGCACGACCTTGGCCACCGAGAAGGTGCTGTTGTACTGCGAGGAGCCACGGAAATCGAACTTCACCTCGGCACTGGCTTCGGAACCGTTGGCAGCCCAGGTGGTGCCTTCGGCATTGGTGGGCGCTGCCGGAATCCAGCCATTCATGCTGATGGAACCGTCCGGATTGACGCTGAGCCCGGTGCTCAAGCCGGCCGGATTGACGGCCTGCAGCTTGCCGGCAGCGTCGAAGCTGATGCTGGCGGAAAGCGGCTGGGTATTGGCCGGATTCAGCGGGTTACGGCCGTCGACCAGAATCTTGACGTCCCAGTTGTTCGCCCCGGTCTTCACGAAATACTGGGTGAAGGAATGCGCATTGCCCTGGGCGTCATAGATGTTCACCGAGGTGGAACGGTTGTAACTGGTCGGGTCCGCCGGGTTGAAGGTCGCATTGGCCGCTGCCTGGGCCGCTGCAATTTCGGCCGCAGTCGGGTTGGCGGGATCGGCGGCGTTGGCAATCTCCCGGTCATAGGCACTCTGCCTCAGGACCGGCACGCTCTCGGTCGAGTTCAGGTTGAACGGCTGAGTGATGGTGCTCGTCGAGCGCGGCGCCTGGCTGGCGGTTTCCACCTTCAGGTTGCCGATGATGCCGTTCTGCAGGTTGCCGTTGGCGTCCACGCCGTAGCCCTGCAGGTTGTGCCCGAAGTTGTTGACGATGAAACCTTCACGGTCGGTGCCGAAATAACCGGCACGGGTGTAGCTGATGTCACCGTTGTTACTGGTACGGAAGAAGCCACTGCCATTGATGGCCAGATCCAGCGAGTTCTTGGTGTAGTTGATGTTGCCCTGGCTGAACAGCTGGGATACATCGCTGAGCAGCACGCCACTGCCGATCGGATTGGAGCCGCTGCTGAGCATCGACGAGGCGTACAGGTCGGCAAACTCGGCACGTGACTGCTTGAAGCCGGCGGTGCCGGCGTTGGCGATGTTGTTACCCGTCACATTGAGGTCACTGGTCGCAGCGCGCAGGCCACTCAGACCGATATTGAACGACATGAAAATTCTCCTTGCCGAATACCCGGCAGTTACAGCCTGTTAATTACTGACCAATGACCTGCACCTGCGACAACGGCACATTGCCGATCCCCGCCAGGTTGAGCATCAATTCATTGCCACCCAGGGTGACGCTGTCGACGTTGGCCGGCAGCAAGGTATAGAGCCCCTTGGTTTCGTTGCCGTACGTGGCCTGGGCCTCGAACTTGTAGGTGCCCGGCTTCATCACGTTGCCGCTCGAATCCTTGCCGTCCCAGATGAAACTCACGTTGCCGGCCTGCTGCTCGCCGAGGTTGATACGACTGACCACCGCGCCGGAGCTGTCGTAGACGTTGACGTACACGTTGCTGCTGCTGGTCGGCAGCACCGCGCTGGCCTTGAAACTCTCGCTGGTATCGACGACAGCCTTGTCGACCGGCACGATCACCTTGCGCCCGACCAGCGAGGAAGCCTGCAGCGCCTGGGACGACTGATAGCCGGAGAGGATGGTCTCCATGCTCGAATTGAGCTTCTCGACCCCCTCCACGGTACTGAACTGCGCCAGTTGCGCGATGAACTCGCCGTTGCCCTGGGGCTCCAGCGGGTTCTGGTTGTTCAACTGGGCCACCAGCAGGTTGAGGAACTGGTCCTTGCCCAGCTCCTTGTTCTGCGTGCTGTCCTGCTTGACCTGGTATTTGTCCAGTACGGAACTGGCGCCTACGCCATCAACGGTGCTCATCGCTCACTCCCGGCTCACTGACCCAAGGTCAGAACGCGCTGCATCATCTGCTTGGCGGTATTCATCATTTCCACGTTGGTCTGGAAGGCACGGCTGGCAGAGATCATGTCCGCCATCTCCTCGACCACGTTGACGTTGGGGTAATACACGTAGCCGGCCTCGTCCGCCGCCGGATGATTGGGCTCGTAGCGCGGCATCAGGCTGCTCTGATCCTCGACGATGCCCAGCACCTGCACGCCGGCACCGGACTGATCCTGATCGGCGAACAGCGAGCCGTTGGTGCCACCCTGCGCGTTCTGAAAAACGGTGGCGAACACCGGATGGCGTGCGCGATAGGTCTGGTCGATGCTCGACGAGACGGTTTCGGCGTTGGCAATGTTGCTGGAGATGGTATTGAGGCGGGTGCTCTGGGCACTCATACCGGTTCCGGCGATATTGAACACACTGGTCAGGGACATGTCAGGCTCCTTTATTCACCACGCAGGGCGCTCATGAGCCCTTTGAATTTACTGTTGAGCAGCGTGAAGCTGGTCTGGAAGGCCACCGCGTTCTCGGCGTAATTGGCCTGCTCGACCTGGGCATCGACGGTGTTCTGGTCGATGGAGGGTGCGGTAGGCGTGCGATACGCCAGGGCCGCGTCGCCCATTGGCACGCCTTCTGCTGCAATATGCCGACTGTTGGTGGTCTGCAGCCCTGCACTGCCACTGCTGCTGCCCTTGGCTGCCTGCTGCGCCAGCACCGAGGCGAAATCCAGGTCGCGTGCCTTGTAGTTGGGGGTGTCGGCGTTGGCCATGTTGTTGGCCAGTACCTCGGCCCGCTGGGCACGGAAGCCCAGGGCCTTCTCGTGGATGCCAAGTGCCTTGTCGAAACTGATGCTCATCTCAGGGACCTTTGCCGTAGCGGCTCGCCTGTTCTCGTGCAAAGACCACAGCAAGGCACGTGCCAATTTATTTTTCTGCTTATAAATCAGCTAGATCACTGGAAAACAGAAGGCCTAGAAGGTCCAGGCGGCAAAGCTTTTCCGCCGTTTGGCAAGGCGGCAGCGGCAATATCGACGGCAATTTGCCGCTTTTCTGACGCCGCGACGACAGAACATCGTCGGTGGCCTGGACGGAAAAAACAAACGGGAGGCCATGGCCTCCCGTTTGTTTTCAGGGTGCGGCAATCACTTTGCCTTGTAGATGATGCCTGGGCTGCACTGCACCATCTGGTACTTCTCGGGCAACCCGTTGAGCGCCTCGGATGCGCCGAGAAACAGGTAACCACCCGGTTTGAGCATGGCGTGGATGCGCGTGAGGATGTCCTTCTTCACTTCCGCCGAGAAGTAGATCAGCACGTTGCGGCAGAACACGATATCGAACTTGCCAAGGCTGGCATAACTGTCGAGCAGGTTCAGCGGTCGGAATTCCACGCGGCTCTTGATGGCCGGCTTCACCACCCAGCGCCCCGGCCCCTTGGGGTCGAAATAGCGTTGCAGGCGCTCCTGGGCCAGGCCGCGCCCCATGGCCAGGCTGTCATATTCGCCAGACTTGCAGTTGTTCAGCATGGTGGGCGACAAGTCGGTGGCCACGATCTGGATGCCCGCCTTGAGCTGGCCGATATTGCTGCGCTCGAACTCATCGATGCTCATCGACAGCGAGTAAGGCTCCTGCCCCGACGAACAGGCGGCCGACCAGATGCGCAGGCGCTGCCCCGGGTAGGCCTTGAGCAGCTCGGGCAATACGCGATTCTTCAGCACTTCGAAAGGATAGGTGTCGCGAAACCACAGGGTCTCGTTGGTGGTCATGGCATCGACCACCTGCTCGCGCAAGCCACTGCGTGGCTGGTTCTGCATGCGCTGTACCAGCTCGCCCAGGGTCTTGATGCCGTTGCTTTCCATCAGCTTGTTGAGCCGACTGGAAACCAGGTATTGCTTGTTGCTGCCCAGCACGATGCCACAGGCTTTTTCCAGAAAGATCCGGAATTGCTCGAAATCCAAATTACCTGAAGACACTCGTGAGGCCTCGTCCATCTGTTGAATCGGATACGGCGAACGCTCCCAGGAGCGCTCGCCGGTTTGGCTGCGATACCCACAGCCTTGTTGACGCGGTGACGATCAGCCAGCCTTGATGCGTTCGACCACCCGGGAAGCCAGATCATCCGGGCGGAATTTCGCCAGGAAATCGTCGGCCCCCACTTTCTTCACCATGGCCTGGTTGAACACGCCGGACAGCGAAGTATGCAGCAGAATGTGCAGCTTCTGCATGCGCGGGTCGGTCCGGATGGCCGCGGTCAGGGTGTAGCCGTCCATCTCCGGCATCTCGATATCGGAAATGATCATCAGCAATTCCTGCTCCGGCGACTTGCCCTCCTCGACCATCGCGCGCAGAAACTCGAGGGCCTGGCGACCGTCGTTAAGCGCCGTGACCTCCACGCCGACGGTTTGCAGGCAACGCATCACCTGCTTGCGAGCGACCGAGGAGTCATCGACGATCAACACGTGCTGGCTGACCGCCTTGGTCTGCACTTCGGCGTCGACCACGCCTGCCGAGATCACCTCGGAGGTGGGCGCCACTTCGGCGAGAATCTTCTCGACGTCGATGATCTCGACCAGCTTGTCGTCGAGCCGGGTGACCGCGGTCAGGTAGTGATCGCGCCCGGTGCCCTTGGGTGGCGGGTGGATCTCTTCCCAGTTCATGTTGACGATGCGCTCCACCGAACGCACCAGGAAACCCTGCACCTTGGTGTTGTATTCGGTGATGATCACGAAGCTGCCGTTGATGTCACCCAGCGGACGCTTGCCCGTGGCGATCGACAGATCCAGGATCGGAATCGTACCGCCGCGGATATTGGCCACGCCTCGAACCACCGGGCTCGACTTGGGCATGATGGTGAGTTTCGGGCACTGCAACACCTCCTTCACCTTGAAGACGTTGATCCCGTACAGCTGAGAGCCGTCGAGACGAAACAGCAGCAGTTCCAGGCGATTTTGCCCAACCAGCTGAGTTCGCTGGTTGACCGAATCCATCACACCGGCCATGTACGGGGCTCCCAAGATTCCAGTAACACATCAGATTTGGTTAGCGTAGCAGGCGGCACGCGCCTTGCTTCGAACCAGACATGAATGCACAAATGACAATTATCCGACGCGCGATGGCCAAGAGCCTTCGTTGCCTGGCAGTTTTACCTGCTTTGCTGGCGCTCGGCTATAGCACACTGACGACTGCCTCCGTCACCCTGCCCGATCAGCTTATCGGCGAGACCCAGCGCTTTCTTGAGCACGCAGTTGCAGACTATTTGCAACGCAGCAATATTCAGGCGCGCCACGAGGTGCAGATCAACCGCCTCGACCCACGGCTACGCCTGCCCCTGTGCGATCAAGCGCTGACGATCACCCTGGAAACCCCGGCCGAACCGGTTGGCCGGGTGACGTCGCGGGTGCGCTGCGACGGAACCTCACCCTGGACCGTGTTCGTTCCCGGCCAGGTGCGTCTTTATCGCGAGGTGGTCACCGTGGTACGCCCGGTCAAGCGCGAAGGCGTACTCGGTGAAGGCGACCTGACCCTTGCCGAGCGCGACGTCGGCCTGCTCAACCAGGGCTACATGATCGACCTGGACCAGGCGCTTGGCCGCAAGACCACCCGCCCGCTGCAACCCGATCAGGTGCTGTCGCCCACCTTCATTCGCCAGGCGGAGGTCATCCGCCGTGGCGATCAGGTGGTGATCAGCGCACGCAGCGGCGGCATCAACGTGCGCATGCCCGGCGAAGCGCTTTCCGACGGGGCCGTGGGCAAGCAGATCAGCGTACGCAACCAGCGCTCGCAACGCGTGGTGCGCGCCCGCGTGATCGGCCCCGGGCAGGTAGAAGTAGCGATGTGAGAACGGCTCGACCAACGGACTGGCTGACGAGCGGCCAAGGCTGTTTTAGACTGTGCAGGCGACGCGTTTTTTTTGCCTAAAGTTTTTCCGGGCACAGCCGACACACTAGGCAAGCGTCCACACACCGTTAGAGGTTTTGCATCATGGTCATCGACTTCAACCGACTCAACAGCTCCACGCCAGCCAGCACTACCCGTGCAGGCAGCACCCAGGGCGGCAAGAACGAAGCCATCGACAACAAGGCCGCCGGCAGCACCGCCGCGGCTCAGCCGACCACTGCCGGCAGCAAGAGCGGCGAGTCCGTTCAGCTGAGCAGCGAAGCACAACAGTTGCAGAAAACCGTCGACAAGCTGCGTGACCAGCCTGCCGTCGATAGCGATCGAGTGGCCAGGCTGAAACAGGCCGTGGCCGACGGTAGCTACCAGGTCGACAGCCAGCGCGTCGCCAGCAAGCTGCTCAATTTCGAATCCCAGCGCTAGTCTTCGGCTCGCCTGGGGTGTTGGACGCCCGGAAACCGTCTTGATGCCAATCCGCTGCCACAGCAGACGCGCGCCTGAAGGTTTCACCCCAGAGAGCCCGAACCATGAACATCACGCCCCTGCTCGACCTGTTCAACGAGGATATCGGCCACGCAGCGCAACTGCTTGAGCTGATCGACGCCGAATACCATGCCCTGGGTGAACATGACCTGAGCAAGTTGCAGGACATTCTCGCCAGCAAGCAGCCGTTGCTGGCCACCCTCGAGCAACACGGTAAAAGCCGCACCCAAACCCTGCTCAACCTGCAGTTGAGTCCTGACCTCTCGGGCTTGCAGGCGCTAGCCGAACGCTCGGACAAGGGCGACGAACTGATCCAGGCCAGTGAGCAGTTGAGCGAGTTGCTCGAGCGCTGCCAGGAAGCCAACCTGCGCAACGGCCGGATCATTCGCTCCAGCCAGAAATCCACGGCCAGCATGCTCGGCATCCTGCGCGGCGCGGAAACGCCGTCGCTCTATGACAGCAGCGGCAGTACCGCTAAGATCGGCAACAAACGCCCGCTCAGCCAGGCCTGACATAACGACAAGATGCGCGGTGATGCACCCGCTGCCTCACCTAACGCAGCAGTACCTTGCCCCGGAGATCACTGGACCGTGTCCAACCCCTTCGCTCAGGACTGTGGCCCGCAACCTCCCAAGGTGCTCAAGGCGCCGGTGGAAATCGTTGCCAACCTACGTCTCCTGCAACAACATCATGACCCGCTGACCCTGACGTTTCACGAGCGCAACCAGCGCTTCCAGAGCTATGTCATCGACATCGACCGCGAGCGCAACCTGCTGATTCTCGATGAGATGATTCCCACTGATGGCGAACGCTACCTGCAAAATGGCGAAGCCTTCAGCGTCGAGTCGCTGCACGACGGCGTACGCATCGCCTGGGAATGCCCGACGGGCATGCGCACGGGTGAGCACGAGGGGGAACGCTGCTACGTCGGCGCCATTCCCGCCGAGGTGCATTACCACCAGCGACGCAACGCCTTTCGTGCCGCGCTCAAGCAATCGGAACAGGTCAAGGTACAACTGGGCGGAACGCGGCTGCGCAATCCGCTCGAAGGCCTGATGCTGGACATCTCCGCCTCGGGCTGCAAGATTCGGCTACCTGGCGACGCCAGCAAGCAGTTGCAACCTGGGCAGATCTACGAGGTGTTCAGCGCACAACTGCCCGTCGGCAAGCTGGAGACGGCCATCGAGCTGCGCCATACCCGCTATGACGACAAGCTCGACGTCACCTTCGCCGGCCTGCATTTCGACAACCTGAGTGGCCTGCAGCAGCGCCTGATCGAACGTTTCGTCTACCAGTTGCAGCGCGAGGCACGCCGCTTCGAGAGCGACACCTTTCTCTAGGGTCCGTTGGCGTTGCAACGCGAGGCGGCGTTTCTCGCCGGCTCACCTGGCCTGCCACACTTCGCGGCTCGTGCCTTGTCTCGCGGCAAAACGGGCTCCGGCGCGGGCAGGCGTGAAACCCCAACAGCCCCCAGCCCACCCGCGTCAGGCCTGCGGCGTGGGGGAAGGTTGCGGCTCATCGCGCTGGGTTGTGGCGCCTTCCGGTTCGCTTGCCACGGGCTCCTGCATCTGCTCCTGCACCACCTGCTCGTCGACCCGTGGATCCAGTGCCGCCACCAGCGGCGATGCGGTCATGTTCACCGGCATGGCCACGTGTTGCAGCGGCGCATCGTCGACCTGATGCAGGTGAGTGACGATATTCGAGCGCACCCGCCAGACCAGGAACAGCCCGCACAGGCAGAAGAACGCATACAGCATGTTGGCGCCGAAAAAGCGCATCAGCACACCGACCAGCAGCGGGCCGATGCAGGCGCCGACCCCGAAGGTGACCAGCAACATGGCGGTCAGCGATACCCGCCGGTCCGTCTCGACGTGGTCGTTGGCGAACGCCACGGCCAGTGGGTACAGGCTGAACTGCAGCATGCTGACGATGAAACCCACCGAAATCAGCAGTAACAGGGGCGCCTCGGTCAGGATCGCCAGTGGCAACGCCACCAACAGCAATGCGCCGGCCATGCCGCGTATCAGCTTGACCCTGTCGAAGCGGTCCGACAGCCAGCCCAGCGGCGCCTGCACCACCAGCCCGGCGAGGATGCAGCAGCCCATGAAGATACCGATCTGTTCGGTGGCCAGCCCCATCTCGGCGGCGTAAAGCGGCGCCAGGCCATAGAAGGAGCCGATCATCAGGCCGGCAACGCCGATGGTGGTAAGCGACAGCGGAACGCGGCGCAAGAAGAAGCGCATCTCCAGCGGCGCGGGGCGCAGCGGCGCCGGGTGCAGGCGCCGGGTCAACGCCACGGGCACCAGGCACAGGGCGAACGACAGTGCCACCAGCATCAGCAGCTCCAGCCCCAGGGTCGGATGCACCACCAGCACCAGTTGGCCGAGCACCAGCCCCAGGTAGGACGCGGCCATGTAGCCGGCGAATACCAGGCCACGCTGCTTGGTTTCCGCCTGCTCGTTGAGCCAGCTCTCGATCACCATGTACTGACACATCATGCCCAGGCCGACCAGCACCCGCAGCACCAGCCACGCCGGCAGCCAGTCGAGCAGGCCGTGACCGAGCACTGCCGCCGTCACCACGCCGGCGCAGGCCACGTAGGCGCGGATATGGCCCACGCGGGCGATCAGCCGGTGACCGATCTTGCCGCCCAGCACCAGGCCGAAATAGTTGGCCGCCATCAGTGCACCGGCCCATACGCCCTCGCCGGATTCGGCCAGGCGCAGCGCCAGGTAGGTACTCAGCAGGCCCGAGCCCAGCAGCATCAGGACGGTGGCGATGTAGAGGGAACTGAAGGATTTCCAGATCAGGCGCATTGGACTGCAACAACTCCTTGTACCGGCTTCTAGAGCAGGCCTATGTTCGACGGGCGACCAGGCAGGTCACCCTGCATCCAAGGCTACCAAGCTGCCGCTGTGCCATATGGATGGTACGCATCGGGCACAGTTCACTCATTCCAAGCACCCTAGGGCTCAGTCGGCTGCCTTGTTTTCCAGCAGCGCCAGCCGCGCCTCCAGGGCGCCGATACGCGCCTCGAGCGCCTCCAGCCGCTCCGCCGCGCCACCACTCGATGGCTCCTGGCGCTGTGCCCGCTCCTGCAGTTGCGCCTGCAGCTGCTCGGGATCACCGAGCAGCTGGGCATACCGGTCCTCACGCTGCCCAGGCTGGCGCCCGACCAGGGCCACCAACTGCCGGCCGATCATTCGCTCGAGGTTGTGCTGCACCTGCTGGGTATCATCGAAATCGTACTGGCGGTTGCTGCGCGCCAGCAGCTCACCGGTGGTCTGCGGCCCCCTCAGCAGCAGCAGACCGAGCAAGGTCACCTGGGGCGCCACCATTTCCAGGGCCTTGTCGATCCGATGCTCCCAGCGATCGGCACGGCTGCCCATGACCAGGCGCACGAAACCGCGCTCCTCCAGGTTGCGCAATCCCTGCCCTACTGCCCCCTGGGCGAGGTTCATCAGCGGGTCACGGCTGGTTTTCTGGTTACAGGCGAGCACCAGCGCATTCAGGGTCAGCGGATAGGCTTCAGGGGTGGTGGCCTGCTTTTCGATCAGGCAGCCCAGGATGCGCGCTTCAGCGGCGCTCAACGGAGACGTGTCGTTGCTATCTTCGGTCATGTCGCTCACCAGGCCCGGGGATTGCCCCTAGCGTAGCCTGAGTGCGCTGCGGTTGACACAGGTGAAGCGGATTTTATGGTCATGCAAGTCGCTGATTTTCAACGCACACGCAATCGACGACCGAGGCAAATGATAAATGAGAAGTATTTTTATTGACTAATAATCGAGAATGACTATTATCTACATCACCAGCCGCGAGGCTGGTTGGATAACCTGAAGGCTTCCTGGTCGGATGCTTCCAGTTTATCTCCTCATCAGGCTAATCACGGTTATTGACCCGGCTTTTTGCCGGGTCTTTTTTTGTGGTCTGCCGACCCTGCCGGCCACCCTTCGGGAGAGCCGACGTCAAAAATCGCTCTCGGCGATTTTTGGCCTTCTTTCAGGCTAACGCGAACTGGCACACGACCGCCATCGAGGGCGGACATGGCGTGCGGATCATGGCGTCCCCTGCTGGAATCGAACCAGCATCTAGCCCTTAGGAGGGGCTTATTCTATCCGTTGAACTAAGGAGACCCGATCGATCCGGCGCCCTTGGCAGGCTGTTGGAAAACTAGCTGCGTTGCCATCGCGGCGTTAAAACAGGCTCAAAATGCTCATGTACCACTCGTACCCTCCGCTTTTTCGCATGTTTTTGCCTTGCGCTGTCTGCCTCGCCTACGTTTTTCAACGGCCTGTTTGGGCGCCGGGCGGCATGTTAACCAGCGCAAGCGGATTTGTCATGTCGGTGCAGGCAATCAGGCCGCCGGCTCGAACAGTTTCACGACCACCGCCTGGCCCGACTTGAGCCTCGCCTGCATGTGTTGCTCCTGGGCGCGCACCCGTTCCACGGCCTTTTCCTTGACGTGCCCATAGCCACGGATCTGCTCTGGAAGCTCGGCGATGGCCAGCGCGGTGTCGTAGTTGCCCGCATCCAGCGCCTCCAGCAACTGACCAACACTGCGCTCGTAGTCGCCGATCAACGCCTGCTCCAACTGCCGCTCCTCGCTACGCCCGAACGGATCCAGCCAGGTGCCACGCAGTACCCGTAACTTGGCCAGTACCTTGAAGGCACTGAGCATCCACGGCCCGAAGCTGCGCTTGCGCGGTTCCCGCGTCACCGGATCGGTGCGGCTCAGCCAGGACGGCGCCAGATGGAACTGCAGGCGGAAATCGCCCTGGAACTGCGCGTGCAGTGCCTCGCTGAACGCTGCATCGCTGTACAGGCGTGCCACCTCGTACTCGTCCTTGTAAGCGAGAAGCTTGAAGTAATAACGCGCCACCGCCTCGGTCAGGCGCTGCCGGGGATCCGTGTCACGGGCGCGAACGCGACCGACCAGCTGACGGTAGCGATCGGCATAGCGGGCGTTCTGATAAACCGTCAGGCGTGCGACACGATCTTCGATGATTTCATCGAGCGTCGTGCAGCGCTTGCTCTCGGCGCCCTGCGGGCGCACCAGGCGCTCGATGGCAGCGGCGTCGTAGGCCGCCCGACGCCCCCACAGAAACGCCTGCTGGTTAAACTCGACCGCCACGTCGTTCAGTTCGATGGCCCTGTCGATGGCCTGGGCGCTGATGGGCACCAGGCCTTTCTGGTAGGCATAGCCGAGCATGAACAGGTTGGTGGCGATACTGTCGCCGAGCAGACGGGTCGCCAGTTGCGTGGCATCGACGAACCAGGTTTTCTCGGCACCTACGGCGTCGATCAGCGCCTGGCGCATCGCCGGTCCCGGTACCTGAGCGTCCGGGTTGCGAGTGAATTCCGCCGTGGCCGCCTCGTGATCATTGATCACCGCGTGGGAAACCTTCTCGTTGAGCTTGGCCAACGCGTCCTCACCGGCGGCCACCACCAGGTCGCAGCCGATCAGCAGGTCGGCTTCGCCGGCGGCGATCCGCACGGCGTAGATATCGTCCTGCCGGGCGGCGATGCGCACGTGGGTGTTCACCGGCCCGAACTTCTGCGCCAGGCCGGCCTGATCGAGCACGGTGCAGCCCTTGCTTTCCAGGTGCGCGGCCATGCCCAGCAGCGCGCCCACGGTGGTCACGCCACTGCCGCCGACGCCGGGCAGCAGGATGTTCCAGGGCCGTTCCAGGGATGGCTGCCGCGGCTCCGGCAAGGCCACGAACAGCGCCCCGGCACCGAGCGCCTGGGGTTGGCGCAGCTGGCCGCCGTGCACGGTGACGAAGCTGGGGCAAAAGCCATCGAGGCAACTGAAATCCTTGTTGCAGGCGTTCTGGTCGATTTCCCGCTTGCGCCCCAGCTCGGTTTCCAGGGGCAGCACCGACAGGCAGTTGGACTTCACGCTACAGTCGCCACAACCCTCGCACACCGCAGCATTGATGAACGCACGCCGCGCCGGATCGACCAGCTTGCCACGCTTGCGACGACGACGTTTCTCGGTCGCGCAGGTCTGGTCGTAGATGATCACCGACACCCCCTTGAACTCGCGCAGCTCGCGCTGTACGGCGTCGAGCTCGCGGCGGTGGTGAAAGCTGGTGATCGGCGCGAAGGTCGAGCGGCTCGGGTACTTGTCCGGCTCGTCGCTGACCACCGCGATGCGTTTGACCCCTTCGGCGAACACCTGCTGGCTCAGCTGGTCGACACGCAGCTCACCATCCACGGGCTGCCCACCGGTCATGGCCACCGCATCGTTGTAGAGAATCTTGTAGGTGATGTTCACCCCGGCCGCGACGGCGGCGCGCAGCGCCAGGTGCCCGGAATGGAAATAGGTACCGTCGCCCAGGTTCTGGAATACATGGGGCGTATCGGTGAATGGCGCCTGGCCGATCCAGGTGACCCCTTCGCCGCCCATCTGGGTGAAGGTATCGGTGCTGCGGTTCATCCACTGGGTCATGTAGTGGCAGCCGATGCCACCCATCGCGCGACTGCCTTCGGGCACCTTGGTCGAGCTGTTGTGCGGGCAGCCGGAACAGAAATGCGGCGTGCGCACGGTGCTGTAACTGCGCGCCGCCAGGGCCTTTTCCTTGGCCTCGAGAAAGCCCAGGCGCGCCTCGATCGCGGCGCTGGTGTAGATCGGCGCCAGGCGCCGGGCGATGACCCGGGCGATCATCGCCGGGGTCAGCTCGCCCAGGTTGGGCAGCAGTGACTGGCCCTGCTCGTCGAACTCGCCGACCACCCTGGGCCGTTTGCCGACCGGCCAGTTGTAGAGCTGCCCGGTCAACTGATCCTCGATGATGCTGCGTTTCTCCTCGACGACCAGAATCTCGTCCAGGCCCTCGGCGAAGCCATGCACGGATACCGGCTCCAGCGGCCAGCTCATGCCGATTTTCAATACCCGCAGACCGATCTGCGCGCAGAGCGCCTCGTCCAGGCCCAGGTCATCCAGTGCCTGGCGTACATCGAGGTAGGATTTGCCGGTGGTGATGATTCCCAGGCGCGGATTGGGCGCATCGAGCATCAACTTGTTGAGGCCATTGGCACGGGCGAAGGCCCGGGCGGCGTAGATCTTGTAGACGTTGAGGCGCTTTTCCTGGGCCAGGGGCGGGTCGGGCCAGCGAATGTGCACGCCGTCCTCGGGCAACTCGAAGTCAGCCGGGATGCTGACCTGCACCCGCTGCGGATCGACATCCACCACCGCCGAGGAGTCGACGTTCTCGGCGATGGTCTTCAGCGCCACCCAGCAGCCGCTGTAGCGCGAAAGCTCCCAGCCGATGATGCCGTAATCGAGGATCTCCTGAACGTTGGCCGGGTTGAGCACCGGCATCGACGCGGCGATGAAGGCATGCTCGCTCTGGTGCGCGATGGTCGAGGATTTGCAGCCATGGTCGTCACCGGCCAGCACCAGCACGCCGCCATGGGGCGACACGCCGGCGGAATTGCCATGCTTGAACACGTCGCCGCTGCGATCGACACCGGGGCCCTTGCCGTACCACATGGCGAATACGCCGTCGTAGCGTGCACCGGGAAACAGGTTGGTCTGCTGGCTGCCCCACACCGCCGTGGCGCCAAGCTCCTCGTTGACCCCTGGCTGGAAATGAATGGCGTTCTGCTGCAGGAACTCGCGCGCCTCCCACAGGCTCTTGTCCAGGCCGCCCAGGGGCGATCCACGATAGCCGGAGATGAAACAGGCGGTATTCAACCCGGCGGCCGCGTCCCGCTGCTTCTGCAGCATGGGCAGGCGGGTGAGCGCCTGGGTGCCGGTGAGGTACAAATGGCCCGTCGCGAGACGGTATTTGTCGTCCAGACGGATTTCGGCCAGAGACATAAGACGGCGCTCCTGTTGTTTTTATAGCGACCTGTCAGGTGACACGGTTAATCACCTGCCTGCATCCATTAGGGTCTGTTGACGTTTCAACGCGAGCCGCGTTGCCGCGAGAAATCTCGCCAGGCTAGGCGGAGGACGCAGGCAATGGTTGTTCCCTTGCCAAGTCCTCCAACAACGCATGGCGAGATTTCTCGCGCAACCCGAAGGGCCGGGCCCGTTTTTGCGCGATGCGGCGTTACTCGATGGCTCATTTGGCCCACCAAACTTCGCATCTCGTGCCTTGCCTCGCGCAAAAACGGGCTCCGGCGCGGCCGTGCGTGAAACGTCAACAGACCCTAGTATCACTGCGAGGATGACTGCCTTAAGCATAGACCGGAGCGTGGCGATTTTTTCTTTCCCATTCATGCCGTCAATGCCGATACTGTGCATGAACGTTTCGAAAATAATCACAAATGGGAAACGAACATGCATGACTCCCTGAGCGTCATCGACCGTCGCATTCTTCGCCTCATGCAACGCAATGCCGATCTGAGCGCGGCGGAGATCGCCAAGAAGGTCGAGCTGTCCCAGTCGCCCTGCTGGCGCCGTATCAATCGCCTGCAGGAAGAGGGGTTCATCGAGCGCAAGGTCGCGCTGCTCAGCCACAAGCGCCTGGGCTTCACCATCACGGTATTCGTCAGCATCAAGCTGTCGGCCCACGGGCGCAGCAACCTGGATGAGTTCGAACGCGCGATCGCCGGTTATCCCCAGGTCATCGAGTGCTACACCATGGCCGGCAGTTCGGACTATCTGCTCAAGGTGGTGGCACGGGATATCGCCAGCTACGAGCGTTTTCTACGCGACCAATTGCTGCAGCGACCCCATGTCCAGGAGGCTCATTCCGGTATCGCGATGAGCGAAGTGAAACGCACGACCGAACTGCCTCTGGATTGAGCCCCAACAGCAGCCGTGCATTTTGCAACGCGGCAACTCAGGCACCTTGCAACATGCACGGAAAAGCCCAGGAGCATCATATTCAAATCATTGATTTTAAAGGATTTTTTTATGGTAAATTCCTGGCACGAGAACTGCTATTTCCCTCGCATAGAATTCGAATGCGAGAACCCATTCCATGAACAGCCTCATCGCCCTGGCCACCGCCATCGCTCTGACCCTGCTTGCAGGGGCCGCATTCGCCAATTTCCAGAACAACCAGCAGCAGGCGACTGCCATGCAACTGGTTCAGCAGATCCGCGCCACCCCGGTGCAATTCCAGCACGCCACCAAGGTCGAGCCCGGCCAGTTCGTTGCCAAGCCGCTGACCACCAGTGAGTGGCAGCCGAGCCCGCAACAGCGCTTCACCTTCTGAGCGCCTGACCATGTGGAGCGTATTCTTCCCCGGTTTCGTGCTGCTGCTGGCCACCATCACCTGTGCGTCCATCTGGCTGATCGACGGGCTCTCGGATCGAGTCCCGCCGCAAAGCTCCAACGATGAGCACAATGGCCCCCACGATCCCTTTTTCTAGATGGCAACCCTGCCGCGCGAGGAGAGCATGATGTCTAAACCAGCGGTGTTGTTTCTGCTGATCGCCTTTCTATCCGGCGTAGCACTGGCCGTACCCGATCAAGCCCAGTGGCTCACTGCGTTCGCCAAGATCACCCTGGCGGTAAGCGGCGTGTCGTTGGCCGTCGCCCTGCTGATCGGCAAGCGCGTCAAGTTCGACCCCGTTCTGCGCTAAGCACGGGCGTTCACCGCTCAGGTAGCCTTGCCGGCCGGTGGGTTTTCAATGATATCGAGCAGCCGCTTTACCGTGGCCTCGAGGTCTGCGGAGTTATCGAGACGCAGGATGCCGGGATCATCACGCAGCGAATCGCTTTCGGCGAACGCGGCGCTGCGTGCCAGCCTCGCCTCGATCTGATCGACGCTCTCGCGAGCCCGGTTCAACAGCCTGGCCCGCAGAATGGCGGGCTCGACCTCCAGCAGAACCGCTACGAGGGTCGGGTACTTCCTGCGAGCCTCACCCAGGTACTCCCGCGATCCATTGACCACCACTTGATACCCCTGCTTGAGCCAGGTATCGATTTCCCCGGGGATGCCATAAGCCAAGCCGTTGGCGCGCCACACCATGGCGAAGTTTCCGGCGGCTTCCAGCGCGGCGAAGGCCTGTGATGAAACGGCAACGGCTTCCTCGCCCGCCGCCTCGGCCGACCGTGTGATGACGCGACGAGCAATCCGCTGGCGCGATTCGTCGAGGCGCTGTTGCAACCCTTGCAGCACGCTGTCTTTGCCGGCACCGGAAGGCCCCATCAGATAGATCAGCCTGCCATCGTTCATGAAACCACCTCATCTGCTCTGAATAGCAATCGTCAGCCCCACCGCCGCGGCGGCGCCAAGTCACCGCTGATGATACCCAGTTCGCATACCGAGCAGATCGCAGCGCATTCAACTGCATAAGAATGATTTTTTTATCTCGATAACTGAAGAAAATCATCAAGTGCGGCCCACTGCCATCCACAGGAAATGCGACGCTGCGCGCAATCGGAATCAATTCCGACAAGTTGTGCTGGCAAAAAGCCTGTACCCGGGCCAGAATACGACACGTAATTGGCGTCAATTATCCGCTAGCACGATGTACGATCACCAGACAAAATGCCGACGTCGTTGAACGGCACACGCGAAAGATGGTCAGAACCTGACATTCCGTAGCTATATGCCATTACAGCTTCGTTTCCCTGAACTAATTTGGTTGATGTATGCGCCCTATGAAACAGGCTATCTACTCCAGCCGTACGGCTGACAAATTCGTCGTTCGGTTGCCCGACGGCATGCGCGAACGCATTGCTGATGTGGCCCGTCAACACCACCGCAGCATGAACTCCGAGATCATCGCTCGCCTGGAGCAGAGCATGCTTCAGGAAGGCGCCCTGGACGATGAGCTCGGCACCCGCCTCGACAGCCCCGAGCTTTCGTTGCACGAGCGAGAGCTGCTGCAACGCTTTCGCCAGCTGTCGCGCCGCCAACAGAACGCCCTCGTCGCGCTGATCGCGCACGATGCCGAGATGGCCGCCGGCAACGACGACTGATGGGACTGCGGCATTAGGCGCAGGGAAGCCCTGCCCCACTTGCGACGCCCCGCAAGCGATGGCAAGGCCACAAAAAAACCGGCTCAAGGCCGGTTTTTTATTGCCTGTCGACTGCTGTCTAGAGCAAGAACAGCGATGCCAACCCCAGAAAGATGAAGAAGCCGCCGCTGTCGGTCACCGCGGTGATCATCACGCTGGCGCCCATCGCCGGGTCGCGCCCCATGCGCATCAGGGTCATGGGGATCAGCACGCCCATCAGCGCGGCGAGCAACAGATTGAGGGTCATCGCCGCGGTCATCACCACCCCCAGCGACCAGCTGTCGTACAAGCCGTAGGCCACGACCCCGATCACCCCACCCCATACCAGGCCGTTGATCAGCGCCACGCCCAACTCCTTGCGGATCAGCCGTGAGGTGTTGCCATTGCCGGTACTGACCTGATCGAGCGCCATTGCACGCACGATCATGGTGATGGTCTGGTTGCCGGAGTTACCACCGATACCGGCCACGATTGGCATCAGCGCCGCCAAGGCCACCAGCTTCTCGATCGAACCTTCGAACAACCCGATGACCCGCGAGGCCATGAACGCCGTAACCAGATTGACCGCCAGCCAGGCCCAACGGTTGCGCACCGACTTCCAGACCGAGGCGAAGATATCTTCTTCCTCGCGCAGACCCGCCATGTTGAGAACTTCGCTTTCGCTCTCCTCACGGATCAGGTCGACCATCTCATCGATAGTCAGACGACCGATGAGTTTGCCGTTCTTGTCCACCACCGGCGCGGAAATCAGGTCATAACGCTCGAACGCCTGGGCGGCGTCGTAGGCATCCTCGTCAGGGTGGAAGCTGACCGGATCATTGGCCATGACCTCGGCGACCTGCTTGTCCGGGTCGTTGACCAACAGGCGCTTGATCGACAGCACGCCCTTGAGCACACCGTCGTAATCGACCACGAACAGTTTGTCGGTATGGCCTGGCAATTCCTTGAGGCGGCGCAGGTAGCGCAACACCACCTCGAGGCTCACGTCCTCGCGAATGGTGACCATCTCGAAGTCCATCAGCGCACCGACCTGCTCCTCCTCGTAGGAGAGCGCGGAGCGCACCCGCTCCCGCTGCTGGGCGTCGAGGGTTTCCATGAGCTCGTGCACGACGTCACGGGGCAGCTCGGAGGCCAGGTCGGCCAGCTCGTCGGCATCCATTTCCTTGGCAGCCGCGAGGATCTCGTGATCCTCCATGTCGGCCAGCAGGGTTTCCCGCACGGCATCGGACACTTCGAGAAGGATGTCACCGTCGCGATCGGCCTTGACCAGTTGCCAGATGGCCAGGCGATCTTCCAGCGGCAGGGCTTCGAGAATGTAGGCGACGTCGGCAGAGTGCAGTTCGTCGAGCTTGCGTTGCAGCTCGGCGAGGTTCTGCCGGTGCACCAGACCTTCGACGCGGTCGTGGTGCGGGCCTTCCTGGCGATGGGTCAGGTCTTCGACCAGCCTGTGCCGCTGCAACAGTTCGACGACCTGAGCGAGTCGATCCTGCAGGCTTTCTTGCGGCTTCTTGGCTTCTACTTCGGTCATGGCACACTCCGCCCCCAGCGGCGGCGCGCGCCAGCGAGGGTCAATCAGTCAATACGTGATTGCACACTTGGAATTCTGAGTTACTACTGGGTAAGTCCATGGAAGGGATCCACAAGCCCCGGCGGGGCTGACGGCGCGAATAATAACATGCCAATCGGCCACGTACGTGACAAAGCCATGGCGGGACAAGCGCTTGCAGCATTTTCTTGAGGACCTTGACACGAGTCCGAGTGATGCGACGCCGCCAAGCCGCAGCAAGACACCTGGCAGTGGCGAGGGCATGGGCTAAGCTTGCCAGCACTGGTCAAGGAGGACATCGTCATGCACGGGATGCATTGCGCAGCCATCTGCGCCATCTTGCTCTGCCCCACCCCATCACCGGCCTCGAGTGTCTTTCGCTGCGAAGATGCCGACGGCCACGTCACCTTCACTCGCCACGGCTGCAGCGACAACCAGCAGCAGCACACGCAGCGCACCCATAATCCAAGACCCGGAAGCGGCGACGCCGTTCCACTGGCAACGCCACAAGGCGCCAGCGGCACCAGAGCACCCGGCCGCGAGCGCACCCTGACCGTGGTCGGCGGCCGGCAGGACGGCTGCGACAATGCCGTTACCGGCAACGCCAGGCGCGAGGCGATCATCAGAAAGCAGGTGCGCGCCGGCATGACGCGCAGCGACGTGGAGAGTGCCCTGGGCAAGCCCGAACGCATCAGCAAGCGTAATGGCCAGACCACCTACCACTACGCCAGCAGGCATAACAACGAACGTCGCACCGTCACCTTCGACCAGAATGACTGCGTGACCGGTAGACGCTAAGGGGCTAACGCCAGACAAAGAAAAAGGGCCTGCATCGCTGCAGGCCCTTTTGGTATGGCGGACTCAGGAGGATTCGAACCTCCGACCGCTCGGTTCGTAGCCGAGTACTCTATCCAGCTGAGCTATGAGTCCGTTACAGACCACCTGACAGCTACTACGCTTTCATGCGATCTTTGGCGCTTTTAGACCAGATCACCGCTGGTTGAAACAAAATGGCCTGCACTGCTGTAAGCCATCCAATATGGCGGACTCAGGAGGATTCGAACCTCCGACCGCTCGGTTCGTAGCCGAGTACTCTATCCAGCTGAGCTATGAGTCCGTTGGTGTTTTTATACCAGATCACCTCTGGTTGTTTGCCAGCCCGGTAGAACCCGGCTTGCCAAATAATGGCGGAGAAGGGGGGATTCGAACCCCCGACACCCTTTTGAGGTGTACTCCCTTAGCAGGGGAGCGCCTTCGGCCACTCGGCCACCTCTCCGCAACACGGGGCGCATGATAAACATGTTTTCCCCGTTTGCAAACCAAAATTTTGAGAAAAATTAATGGTTTGGTTCTTCGCCCTTCTCTTTTTGGATGCGCTGGTAAATCTCTTCGCGGTGAACGGCGACTTCCTTCGGCGCGTTGACGCCAATCCGCACCTGATTACCTTTAACACCCAATACGGTGACAGTGACTTCGTCACCCACCATCAGGGTCTCTCCGACCCGGCGAGTCAGAATCAGCATTCCTTTCTCCTTACGGATTCAATTTCGGACAACAAGTCTGCAAACGTGAAAAGCGTCGGCCGGACGCGACAGCGACCAGCCAGCACTCAAGTATTGACCAGCACGGACGGAAGGAAAGTTCCACCAACACCAACCAAAACAACAAAAGGCGCGGGGGGCCGCGCCTTTTGCAGGATGCCTCAGTCGCCCTGACGGGCCGGGGCATCGAGTTCGAACGCAGTGTGCAGGGCGCGCACCGCCAATTCCAGATATTTCTCTTCGATGACCACCGACACCTTGATCTCGGAGGTGGAGATCATCTGGATGTTGATGTTCTCCTTGGCCAGCGCCTCGAACATGCGGCTGGCCACACCGGCATGGGAACGCATACCCACGCCGACGATGGACACCTTGGCGATGTTAACGTCTCCGACCACTTCCCGGGCACCGAGTTCGCGCGCGGTGGCTTCGAGCACCTGCTGAGCGTTCTGGTAGTCGTTGCGGTGCACGGTGAAGGTGAAGTCGGTGGTGTTATCGTGCGCGACATTCTGCACGATCATGTCCACTTCGATGTTGGCGGAGCTGATCGGGCCGAGAATCTTGAACGCAACGCCCGGCAGGTCAGGCACGCCACGGATGGTCAGCTTGGCTTCGTCGCGATTGAAGGCGATGCCGGAGATGATCGGCTGTTCCATGGATTCCTCTTCATCAAGGGTAATGAGGGTGCCCGGACCCTCCTGGAAGCTGTGCAGAACGCGCAGCGGGACGTTGTACTTGCCGGCGAATTCCACCGAACGGATTTGCAGCACCTTGGAGCCGAGGCTGGCCATTTCCAGCATCTCTTCGAAGGTGATCTTCTCCAGGCGCTGGGCCTTGGGCACCACGCGCGGGTCGGTGGTGTAAACGCCATCTACATCGGTGTAGATCTGGCATTCGTCAGCCTTCAGGGCGGCCGCCAGGGCCACGCCGGTGGTATCGGAACCGCCACGGCCGAGGGTGGTGATGTTGCCGTGTTCGTCGACGCCCTGGAAACCGGCGACCACCACCACGCGGCCCGCCTTGAGGTCGGCGCGAATGTTGGTGTCGTCGATGCTCAGAATGCGCGCCTTGGTGTGCGCACTATCGGTCAGGATGCGTACCTGGCTGCCGGTGTAGGACACCGCCGGCACGCCACGCTTGATCAGCGCCATGGCCAGCAGGGCGATGGTCACCTGCTCGCCGGTGGAGACCATGACATCGAGCTCGCGCGCAATCGGCTGGTCATCGCTGATCTGCTTGGCCAGGTCGATAAGGCGATTGGTCTCGCCGCTCATGGCGGACACCACGACGACGATGTCGTCCCCCCTTTCGCGGAATTTCTTCACCTTCTCGGCGACCTGCGCAATACGCTCGACGGTGCCGACGGAGGTACCGCCGAATTTCTGTACGATCAAAGCCATTTCAAAGCTGCCTCAGCCCGTGAAGGGCGCCCATTAAACAGACAACACCGCACACCCAGGCCGCTCGCCGGGCATGGCGAGCGGCCTGGTCACGCTTGAGTTACAGGGCCTTAGAGGCCCTGCTCGACGAACGGGCCGACCAGGGCCAGGGCGCCGTCGAGCGCAGCCGCATCGACCCCGCCACCCTGCGCCATGTCCGGGCGACCACCGCCCTTGCCGCCGACAGCCGCGGCGGCCTGTTTCATCAGGTCGCCGGCCTTCAGCTTGGTGGTCAGGTCCTGGGTCACGCCAGCCACCAGCACCACCTTGTCGTCCTGCACGCCGCCGAGCAGGATCACCGCGCTGCCGAGCTTGTTCTTCAGTTGATCGACCAGCGCCAGCAGGCCCTTGCCATCCAGGCCATCGATGCGCGCGCCGAGCGTCTTCACGCCCTTGACGTCCACGGCCGAGCCGGCCAGGTCGCTGCCCGCCGCACTGGCGGCCTTGGCCTTGAGCTGCTCCAGCTCCTTTTCCAGCTGGCGATTGCGATCGAGCACGGCCGAGAGCTTGTCGAGCAGATTGTCGCGGCTGCCCTTGACCAGGCTCGCCGCCTCCTTGAGCTGCTCCTCGGCGCCGTTCAGGTAGGCGAAGGCCGCTGCACCGGTGACCGCTTCGATACGGCGTACGCCGGCCGCCACGCCACCTTCGCTGACGATCTTGAACACACCGATGTCGCCGGTACGGTTGGCGTGGATGCCACCGCACAGCTCGACCGAGAAGCCATCGCCCATGGTCAGCACGCGCACGCTGTCGCCGTACTTCTCGCCGAACAGCGCCATGGCGCCCTTGGCCTTGGCGCTTTCGATGTCCATCTCCTCGGTCTGCACCGGGGTGTTACGACGCACTTCGCGGTTGACGATCTCTTCGAGCTCTTTGAGCTGCTCGGGCTTGATCGCCTCGAAGTGGCTGAAGTCGAAGCGCAGGCGCTGGCTGTCGACCAGCGAGCCCTTCTGCTGCACGTGCTCGCCGAGCACCTGGCGCAGCGCGGCATGCAGCAGGTGGGTGGCCGAGTGGTTGAGGCCGGTGGCGGTACGCACCGAGGCATCCACTTCGGCGTTGATGGTGGCGCCGACGCTCAGGCTGCCCTTGCTGACCACACCGTGGTGCAGCCAGGCGCCACCGACCTTGGTGGTGTCACGCACGTCGAAACGCACGCCCGGGCCCTCGAGGAAGCCGCAGTCACCGATCTGGCCGCCGGATTCGGCGTAGAACGGCGTCTGGTCCAGCACCACCACGCCCTCCTCGCCCTCGTTCAGGGTGTCGACGGCCTGGCCGTCGCGCAGCAGCACCAGCAACTGGCCGCTGGCAACGGTGGCGCCGTAGCCGAGGAACCGGGTATCGGCGTCGACCTTGACCAGGTTGTTGTAATCCACACCGAAGGCGCTGGCGGAACGGGCGCGCACGCGTTGGGCTTCCATCTCCCGTTCGAAGCCGGCTTCGTCGAGGGTCAGCTCACGCTCGCGGGCGATGTCGCCGGTCAGGTCCATCGGGAAGCCGTAGGTGTCGTAGAGCTTGAAGATCACTTCACCCGGAATCACCGTGCCTTCGAGCTCGGCCAGGTCCTGTTCGAGGATCTTCAGGCCCTGCTCCAGGGTCTTGGCGAACTGCTCTTCTTCGGTCTTCAGCACGCGCTCGATATGCGCCTGCTGCTGTTTCAGCTCGGGGAAGGCTTCGCCCATCTCGCGGGCCAGGGCCGCGACGATCTTGTGGAAGAAGCTGCCCTTGGCGCCCAGCTTGTTGCCGTGGCGGCAGGCGCGGCGAATGATGCGCCGCAGCACGTAGCCGCGGCCTTCGTTGGACGGGGTGACACCGTCGGCGATCAGGAAGCTGCAGGAACGGATATGGTCCGCCACCACCTTCAGCGAGGCGTCGCCGTTGTTGGCGCAGCCGATGGCCTGGGCGCTGGCATCGAGCAGGCTCTGGAACAGGTCGATCTCGTAGTTCGAGTTGACGTGCTGCAGCACCGCGCTGATGCGCTCAAGGCCCATGCCGGTGTCCACGCTCGGCGCCGGCAGCGGGTGCAGCACGCCGTCGGCGGTGCGGTTGAACTGCATGAACACGTTGTTCCAGATTTCGATGTAGCGGTCGCCGTCTTCTTCGGGCGAGCCGGGTGGGCCGCCCCAGATGTGCTCGCCGTGGTCGAAGAAGATCTCGGTGCACGGGCCGCAGGGGCCGGTATCGCCCATGGTCCAGAAGTTGTCGGAGGCGTAAGGCGCGCCCTTGTTGTCGCCGATGCGGATCATCCGCTCGGCCGGTACACCGACTTCCTTGTTCCAGATGTCGTAGGCCTCGTCATCGGTGGCGTAGACCGTGACCCAGAGCTTGTCCTTGGGCAGCTTCAGCCACTTGTCGCCGGTGAGGAATTCCCAGGCGAAGTGGATGGCATCACGCTTGAAATAGTCGCCAAAGCTGAAGTTGCCGAGCATTTCGAAGAAGGTGTGGTGACGCGCGGTATAACCGACGTTTTCCAGGTCGTTGTGCTTGCCACCGGCGCGCACGCACTTCTGGCTGGTGGCGGCGCGAGTGTAGGCGCGCTTTTCCAGGCCCAGGAAGCAGTCCTTGAACTGGTTCATGCCGGCATTGGTGAACAGCAACGTAGGGTCGTTGTTCGGAATCAGGGAGCTGGAAGCGACACGGGTGTGCCCCTTCTCTTCGAAGAAGCTCAGGAAAGCTTCACGGATTTCTGCGCTTTTCATTGGCATTTTCCAGGAAAACAGGCGGCCAGGCAGGCTGTGTGAAAACGTGGTGAGCGAAGGTCAGGCAAGGCAAAATCGGTGAGGAAGCGGAGTTTACGAGCTGTAAATGAGCATTCCGAACCGATTTTTAACGCAGCATGGCCGAGCGCAGTAGCTTTCACACAGCCTGCACGGCAGAGCCGGCAAAAGCCCGCATTATATCGGGCTTGTCCGCGGCGGCTAGGGCATGGGCTGATTTATTTGCACGCGGCGCGATGGCCGGAAAACGCCGGCTGCAGCGGCCAGGGCGAAACCTGCGCCGCCTGCGAGCAGACTCAGGTACGGAACGCGGCGAAGGCCTCGATGACCTGGGCCATGGCGCCGGCGTCCACATCCAGGTGCGTGACCATGCGCAGACGCGGCGCGGCGCTCAGACGGATACCACGCTCGGCGCAGAAGGCCTTGAGCGCCGCGGCGCGCTCGCCGACCTGCACGTAGACCATGTTGGTCTGCACCGGCTCGACCGCATAGCCCAGTTCGCGCAGGCCGGCCGCCAGGGAATCGGCATTGGCGTGATCCTCGACCAGGCGTTCGACCTGATGGTCCAGGGCATACAGCCCGGCGGCCGCCAGCACACCGGCCTGGCGCATGCCACCGCCGACCATCTTGCGCAGGCGCCGGGCCTTGCCGATCAGCGCTTCGCTGCCGCACAGCACCGAGCCGACCGGCGCACCCAGGCCCTTGGACAGGCACACCGACACCGAATCGAAATGCCGGGTGATCTCCCGCGCCTCGACCCCCAGCCGGACCGCGGCGTTGAACAGCCGTGCGCCGTCCAGGTGCAGGGCCAGGCCTTTGTCACGGGTGAAGGCCCGGGCCGCGGCCAGGTACTCCGGTGGCAGCACCTTGCCCTGCATGGTGTTTTCCAGCGCCAGCAGGCGGGTGCGGGCAAAATGGAAGTCGTCCTGCTTGATCGCCGCCTCGACCCTTGCCAGATCCAGAGAGCCGTCGTCTTCCATGTCCAGCGGCTGGGGCTGGATGGAACCCAGTACGGCCGCGCCACCACCCTCGTATTTGTAGGTGTGGGCCTGCTGGCCGACGATGTATTCGTCGCCGCGCTCGCAATGGGCCATCAGGCCGAGCAGGTTGCTCATGGTGCCGGTGGGCACGAACAGCGCGGCGGCGAAGCCCAGATCCCGGGCCAGGCGCTGCTCCAGACGGTTGACGGTGGGGTCTTCGCCGTACACGTCGTCGCCCAGCTCGGCGGCCAGCATCGCGTCGCGCATGCCGGCGGTGGGTTGGGTCACGGTGTCGCTACGCAGATCGATGATGGGCATGGGCACTCCTGTGCATGCAAGGGATGGGTTTCGGCGCTCACGCCAGCAGCGAAGCCTCGGCCGGCACGATGAGAATGCCGGCCCGCTGGCCGTTGTGCACCTTGGGGTTGGGAAAGATGATGCGCGCACCCTGCTCTTCCACCACCCAGCGGCTGTTGGCCAGGTCCTCGGCAAGCAGGTAGCCGGGCGCCAGTTCGGTGAAGTTTTCCACGTCGGCCGGCAGGTGCAGGGTGAAGGCATCGCTGTGCTTGATCAGCTCGCGGGCGAAGGCGAACAGCTTCAGGCGATCGATGGCTTCGTCCTCGAGTGGCGGCTCGTTGCCCTCGACAAGGGCCTGCAGGCGCAGCTCGAGAAGGTCCAGATTGACCAGCTCGTTGTGGCCGAACGGCCTGGCCTTGCCCAGTTCCAGGGTGAAGGCTTCGGCTCCCAGCTCGGCATAGGTATAGGCGCTGAAGGTGGTCGAGGGCTTGCTCTGCAGCAGCACCGCATCGATGCCGGCGGCCTGCAGGCGGGCGCACTCGCGACGCGATTGGCGACGCCCCTCGGCCCAGGGGTAAAGGGCGAACTGTTCGATGCGCGAGGCGCGGATCGCCGTGTGCAGGTCGTAATGCAGACGCTCGCGGCCAGGGTCGGCGAAGAAAGAGGAAACCAGGTGCTCGAGCTCGCAGGCGCGCATCGCTTCGGCACCGCTGCTCAGCTCATGACGGCCGCTGAACAGCCGGTTGAGGTCCTGTTCGACGAAACGCTCGCCGCGGCGCATCGCCGCCGGGTTGCCGAACAGCAGCAGCACCCGGGCACGGGGCTGCAGTTCGTTGCGGGCGATGCGGCGCAACAGGCGGTCGAGCAGCTCGATCGGCGCGGTCTCGTTGCCATGGATACCGGCTGAAAGCAGCAGGTCCATGCCGTTGTCGCGCCCACAGGCCGGGGTGATTTCAAGGGCACCCTCGGCCAGCCAGCGCAAGCGCGTGCCCTGCGGCGTCAACTGGATCTTCGAGGCCGGCTCATGGCCGGTCAGGGTCAGTTCGAGCAGTTTGCCGAGGGCGAGCATGGGCGTACCTCAGTGATTGCAGTCCGGGCCATGGACGTGGTCGTCGTCGGCGTCGTCATCGGCCGGCTCCATTTCCAGCTCCAGGCTGACCAGGTTGGTGGCCAGCGGGCGCAGCAGCAGGTTGGCGTATTCGCTGTCGCCCTCGGCGACATCCACGCCGATCATCAGCTGGCCGTTGCCGACCTGCTGAATCCACACCTCCTTGCCTTGCCACATCACGGCAAAACGGGTGCACGAGGTTTCCAGCTGGGTACCGTCGGCGTCTTCGAGGATCAGTTGCAGGGCGTCGCTCATGGTTGCTCCAGTGTGTCAGGGCGGCTCGCGGGTGAGCCGCCTCAAGTGAGTTGAAAGGGGTACACGGCGCCGAGATCGAGGATCTTCGTCAACTCATCCAGCGCCGTGCGGCATTCGTCGAGCAGTTGCGGGTCGGCCAGGTCATGCTCGCTCAGGCGATCGCGGTAGTGGCGGTCGACCCATTGCAGCAGCCGCTCGTACAGTTCGGGCGTCATCATCACCCCCGGGTTCATCGCCGCCAGCTCCTCTGCCTGCAAGGCTACACGCAAGCGCAGGCAGGCGGGGCCGCCGCCATTCTGCATGCTCTGCTTGAGGTCGAAGGCGCGCACCTCGGCGATCGGCCCGTTGCTGCCCAGCAGCGTCTGCAGGTAGGCCCAGACCCGCGGATTGCCGCGGCACTCCTCCGGCACCACCAACAGCATACGCCCGTCGGCCCGGCTCAACAGCTGACTGTTGAACAGGTAGGAGCGCACCGCGTCCTCGACCGCCAGCACGTGGCGCGGCACACACACCGGCTGCAGCTGCCCGCCCAGGCGCGCGAGCTTGTCGCCCAGCTCACCGACCACCCGCTCGCTGTCGAGGAAGGCGTCCTCGTGGTGGAACAGCACCTGGGCATTGCCCACCGCGATCACGTCGTTGTGGAACACCCCCTGGTCGACCACCGCCGGGTTCTGCTGGGCGAATACCACGGCGTCCTCGGCGAGGCCGTGCAGCCGCGCCACCGCCTGTGAGGCCTCCAGGGTCTGGCGCGCCGGGTAGCGCTGCGGGGCGGGCAGGCGCAGGTCGAAGGCACTGCGGCCGAACACGAAGAACTCCACGCCCCGCTCGCCATAGTCGCGGCAGAAGCGGGTGTGATTGGCCGCGCCTTCGTCGCCGAACTGGCTGACCGCCGGCAAGGCGCCGTGGTGGGCGAAATAGCGCTCGTCGGCGAACATCGCCGCCAGCACCCGACTGGTGGTGGGGTGCTCGATGGAGCGGTGAAACTTGCAGTTGAGGTTGGCGGCGGTGAAATGCACGCGCCCGTCGGCCGTGTCGGCGCTGGGGCTGACGGTCGCCGCGTTGGCCGTCCACATGCTCGAAGCCGAACAGCTGGCGACCAGCAGGGGCATGGCTTCGCGCGCCGCCTTTTCGATCACCTGGGCGTCGCTGCCGGTAAAACCGCAGCTCCGTAGCGCGTGCACATCGGGACGCTCCTGGGGGGCGAGCACCGCCTGGGCGAAGCCCATGTCCATCAGCGCCTTCATCTTGGCCAGGCCCTGGCGCGCCGCTTCCCTTGGGTTGGAGGCGACCTGGCAGTTGCTTTGCGAGGCCACGTTGCCGTGCGACAACCCGCCGTAGTTGTGAGTCGGGCCGACCAGTCCGTCGATGTTCAGCTCGCAGGAGGTGGGTCGGCTCATAGGCTGACTCCCGGTGCCAGGCTGTCGGGCAAGGCCAGCTGCTCGCTTTCCAGCGAAGCGACCGGGTAGGCGCAGTAATCCGCCGCATAGTAGGCGCTGGGGCGATGGTTGCCCGAGGCGCCGATGCCGCCGAACGGCGCGCTGCTGGCGGCGCCGGTCAGCGGCCTGTTCCAGTTGACGATGCCGGCGCGGCTGCGCAGCCAGAACTGCTCGTAGCGCTCGCGCGAATCGGACAGCAGGCCGGCGGCGAGCCCGAAGCGGGTGGCGTTGGCCTCGACGATGGCCGCGTCGAAGTCGGCGTAGCGGATCACCTGCAGCAAGGGCCCGAACACTTCTTCATCGGCACGCGGCTGCACGGCGGTGACGTCGATGATCCCCGGCGTCAGCAGCGCCGCGCCCTCGAGCGGCTGGCTCATGTCCAGCAGCGACCGCGCGCCCTTGTCGATCAGCCGCGCCTGCACCTTGAGCAGGTGCTGGGCGGCATCCAGGGAGATCAGCGCGCCCATGAACGGCGCCGGCTCGGCATCGAAGGCACCGACCTTGAGGCTGGCGGCCACGCTGACCAGCCGTGCCAGCAGCGCCTCGCCCCACTCGCCCTCGGGCACCAGCAGGCGGCGCGCGCAGGTACAACGCTGACCAGCGGAAATGAACGCGGACTGGATGATGCAGTACACCGCGGCATCGATATCGGCAGGCTGATCGACGATCAGCGCGTTGTTGCCGCCCATTTCCAGGGCCAGGATGGTTTCCGGGTGGCCGCCGAACTGGGCATGCAACAGATTGCCGGTGCGGCTGGAACCGGTGAAGAACAGGCCGTCGATACCCGGGTGAGCCGCCAGCGCGGCGCCGGTTTGCCGCGCGCCCTGCAGCAGGTTCAGCACGCCGGCCGGCAGCCCGGCCTCGATCCAGCACCGCAGCGTCAGCTCGGCGACCTTCGGGGCCTGTTCGCTGGGTTTGAACACTACCGTGTTGCCGGCCAGCAGGGCCGGCACGATATGCCCATTGGGCAGATGGCCGGGGAAGTTGTACGGGCCGAACACCGCCACCACGCCGTGGGGCTTGTGGCGCAGCACGCTGCCCTGGGGGCCGCTGCGCTGACCGGTACGTTCGGCATGGCTGTGGATCGAGATGGCCACCTTGGCGATCATGCTGGCGACCTCGCTCGTCGCCTCCCACAGCGGCTTGCCGGTCTCCTCGCCGATGGCGTGGGCGAGTTCGTCCTGCCGGCTTTTCACTACCGCGGCGAAACGTTCGAGCACCGCGATGCGCTCGCTCAACGGTGCCGCCGCCCAATCGGCAAAGGCCTCGCGGGCCGCCTGCACGGCGGCCTCGACCTGGGCCGCGTCGGCTTCGCGGCCCACCCAGAGCACCTGCTGGCTGACCGGGTCGAGGGATTGCAGGGCATCGCCCTGTCCTAGCTGCCAGAGACCTGCAATGTAATGCGTGCTCATGGTCTATCACTCCAGGCTTCACGGTTGCACGGGCCGGCGCGAGGCGACGGCCCGTTACCTGTAACGGCTGCCGCTCTATGGCGACCTTACCGGCCGGGGCGGCGCGCCACCCCGGGTCACATCAATGGGTTGCTCAGGCCTTTACCGCCAGGGGCACCGCCCGCACCTGGTCGCCGACATTCAGGCGCAGCCGCCTGGCGGTCAATGGGTCGACCACCAGGGTCCCGGCGGCCATCCGCGCGCGGGCCGCGGTGATGCGGCAATCCGCCTGTTTGCGGTTGTGCACCAGGTACACCGGCGCGTCGTCACCCGGCGTGCCGATGGCCAACACCAGCAGCTGGCTGTCGCGAATCGCGCGGATCTTGGCGGTTTCCGCCTCGATGGCCGGGCCGGCGTCGAAGATATCGACATAGCCCTGGTAGCTGAAACCCTCGGATTTGAGCATCGCCAGCGCCGGCTCGGTATCCGGGTGCACCCGGCCGATCACCTCACGGGCGGCCTCGGACAGAAAGCAGGTGTAGAGCGGAAAGCGCGGCATCAGCTCGGCGATGAAGGCCTTGTTGCCGACGCCGGTCAGGTAGTCCGCCTGGGAAAACTCCATGCGGAAGAAGTGCCGGCCCAGGCACTCCCAGAACGGCGAGCGTCCCTGCTCGTCGGAGACGCCGCGCATCTCGGCGATGATCTTGTCGCCAAACTGCTCGCGAAATTCGGCGATGAACAAGAAACGCGCCTTGGACAGCAAGCGCCCGTTGAGGCCGGTGCGGTGATCGGCATGCAGGAACAGCGAGCACAGCTCGGAATGGCCGGTCAGGTCATTGGCCAGAAACAGCGTCGGCACCTGGCGGTGGATGCCCAGTTCCTGGGAGGCGCAAACGGTCAGGCCGACCCGGTAGTTGTACCAGGACTCGCGCAAGCCGACCCCACCGGCGATGGCGGAGATGCCCAGCACGCGGCCGTCGTCATCCTCGAGCACGAACATGTAGTCGCAGTCGCCGCGCTCGGCTTCGCCGCTGAAGGTCTTTTCGGCGCGGCCGACCCGGTAGGCCAGGCGCGCTTCGTTGGCCGGCAGAGTGGTCAGGCCGGTGCCGGTGCTGCGCGCCAGGTCGATCAGTGCCGGCAGGTCACTGGCACGTACGGAGCGAACGATCATGCTGCCTCCGGAAAATGGCGAGCCAGACGGGTGGCGTTCACGATGGGCAGGCTCATACCGCCACCAGCCTTACCTGGCCGCCCTCGGCGACGCCGAGGATCTGCGCGGTCTGCGGGTCGAGCAGCGCAGGCTGGCCCGGCGCCCAGTTGAGTTCGGCGATCACGGCGCGAAAGCCCTGCAGCTGCTCGTTGCTGACCAGGTACGCCTGGCCGCCCTCGCCCGCTTCGCCGAGCATCACCGGCACCAACGCGCTCTGGGCGATGGTTCGAATGCCCGAGGTACGTGCGTGCAGGGTCGGGCCGCCGTCGAAGATATCGATGTAGTGATCGGTTTCGAAGCCGTCGCGCATCAGGATGTCGAACGACACCTGGGCACGCGGATGCACCAGGCCCATGGACTCCTGGGCGGTATCCGGCAGCAGCGGCACGTAGATGGGGTAATGGGGCATCAGCTCGGCCAGGTAGGCACGGCTGCGCAGCCCGCACAGGCGCTCGGCCTCGGCGTAGCTCATGCCGAAGAAATGCCGACCGACCGCATCCCAGAACGGCGACTCGCCGGCGTCGTCGCTCTCGCCGACGATCTCCACCACCATGGCATCGGCGAAGCGCGCCGGGTGGCAGGCGGCGAACAGCAGGCGCGCGCGGGAGTTGAGCTCGGCCCACACGCTGTCGACCAGCCCGCGCTCGACATAGAAGCTGGTCAGCAGGCTGTTGCCGGTCAGGTCGTGACACAGCGACAGCACGTGAATCTTGTTGTGGATCTTCAACTCACGGGAGTTGTGAACGAAGGTCTCGTTGCGAAAGCTGTAGAACGGTTCGGAGTAGCCCGCCGAGGCGACGATGCCCGAGCAGCCGGACAGGCGGCCGGTTTCGCTGTCTTCGAGCACGAAGAAGTAGCGTTCCTCGCCGTTGAAGCTGACCTCGGCGGCGAACGACGCCTCCGAGGCGGCGATCTTGTCGCGCAGCCGCTCGGCGTTGTCGGGCAGCGAGGTGACGCCCACCGGGCTGTCCGCGGCCAGGCGCTGCACTTCGGCAAGGTCGGTCATTCGCGCAGGGCGCATAACCAGCATGGGGTCACTCCTTCAGCAAGGCGGGGGCATGGCAGCCCAGGCAGCGAGAATCATCGTCCATGGGGCTGGCCGGCATCTGCCGACGCAGCGAATTGAGCAGGCGGCGCCCAGCCGCCCGTAATGGGGGTCAGGCGCCAGCCAGTTTGGCGACGGCACGCTCGAAGCGATCCAGGCCTTCGTCGATGTCGGCATCCTCGATCACCAGGCTGGGCGCGAAGCGCACCACGTCCGGGCCGGCCTGCAGGATCATCAGGTTCTCCTCGGCCGCCCCATCGAAAAATTCCCGCGCCTTGCCCTTCCACGCATCGGCCAGCACCGCGCCGATCAACAGGCCCATGCCGCGCACGCCGGAGAACACCCCGTATTTCTCGCCGATCTGCAACAGGCGCGCCTTGAAGCGCGCGTGCTTGGCCTTGACGCCTTCCAGCACTTCGGGCGTGTTGACCACATCGAGCAGCGCCTCGGCGACCGCGCAACCCAGCGGGTTGCCGCCATAGGTGGTGCCGTGGGTGCCAACGGCCAGGTGGCTGGCCAGCGCCTCGGTGGTCAGCATTGCGGCGATCGGGAAACCGCCGCCCAGGCTCTTGGCGCTGGACAGCACGTCCGGGGTCACGCCGTAGTGCTGGTAGGCATACAGATGGCCGGAGCGGCCGACGCCGCTCTGCACTTCGTCGAACACCAGCAGCGCGTTGTGCTGGTTGCACAGTTCACGGGCGCCCTGCAGGTAGGCCAGGTCCGCCGGCAACACGCCGCCCTCGCCCTGGATCGGCTCGATGACCACGGCGCAGGTCTTGTCGCTGATCGCGGCCTTCAGGGCCTCGAGGTCGTTGTAGGGCACGTGGGTGATGCCCTGGATCTTCGGCCCGAAACCATCGGAGTACTTCGGCTGACCACCGACGCTGACCGTGAACAGGGTGCGGCCGTGAAAGCTGTTGGTGGCGGCGATGATCTCGTACTTGTCGGCGCCGAAACGGTCGTGGGCCACGCGGCGCGCCAGCTTGAAGGCTGCCTCGTTGGCTTCGGCGCCGGAGTTGCAGAGGAACACCCGCTCGGCGAAGGTGGCATCCACCAGCTTCTTGGCCAGACGCAGTGCCGGTTCGTTGGTGAACACGTTGGAGACGTGCCACAGCTTGCCGGCCTGCTCGGTCAGGGCCTTGACCAACGCCGGGTGAGCATGGCCCAGGGCGTTGACGGCGATGCCGCCGGAGAAGTCGATCAGCTCGCGACCGCTCTGGTCCCAGACGCGCGAGCCGGCGCCGCGCACCGGCACGAACGCAGCGGGGGCGTAGCTGGGCACCATCACCTGGTCGAAATCGGCGCGTTGCACCGGGTCGTGCTGAACGGACATCGGGACTCTCCTGACGAGACACGCAGGCCGGCCAGGCCTGCGATGCGAAAGATTGTAGGGGGTGCTCATGGGCCGGCATTGCCCGCATGCGACAACTTCTTACAGCGCCGTTGCGGGCCGGGCCGGGCGAAACCCGTCCGTCGGCTGGCGAGGCGCAGTTTAAACGTTGCGGCTGTCTCGACGCACGGGTCGACTAACATTTATCCACAGTACCCATCGAGATAAGGGGTTCAGCAAGGGATTTGCCGGCCCTGGCGCATGAAAAATATTTTCATTCGCCCTGCTGCAGCGTATTGCCAGCGCCTGGCGTGACGGTGATATCATTTTGATCACAGTGCGTCGTTCCATTGTGAACGGCGTCTCACTGGCGGCCCATCAAGGATCTGATGGCCTGACGCAGGTTCCCTTCAATGCTGTGCATCGACTCGTCCAGTCAAGGAAGCACGTGATGAACGCCAAAGAAAAACAACTGACCGAACTGCTCACCCTCACCTCTCGCAGCATCACCCACATGACTGCCGCCATGACGGCGTTGTCCTTCGACCTGCTGCGTAGCGATGACAGCGGCGTTCGCTCTGCCGCTTCGAAGATGATCACCCGCCTCGGCGCGGTGAGCCAGGAACTGGATCAGCAATGGGTGCTGATCAGTGAACTGACCGGCGTCGAAGCCCCCATCCGTGTCGATGCCATCGAGGAAGTCCAGCTGCACTCCGCCTGAGCGCGCGACCTCTCACCTGGGCCGAGGTTTCCATCGGCCCCTGCTCCATTCCCTCGTGACTCGACGCCATCCCGGAGGCTAGGTGCGTGCCGCCAGGTACTCGCGCTGCAGCACCTCGACCAGCTCAGCCGCCGGCATCGCCCGCGCCAGGGCCGCACCCTGGCCGGCCCAGTGGGCTGCGAATTCGGCGTTGCCGGCCTTGGCAGCGGCAGCGATCAGCTGCTTGCCAGCATCGTAGGCGATGCCGAAACCCGGCACTGCGGGGTGGCCGGGCGCGCCAACCTCAGCCATGAAACGATTGACGATGCCACGCGCCGGGCGCCCGGAAATCACCCGGGTGACCTGGGTCAGCTGCGCCCGCTCGCTGCCCAGCATGCGCCGATAGGCCTCGTTGGCGGCCGACTCGGGACAGAGGATGAACGCGGTACCCAGCTGTGCGGCGCAGGCGCCCAGGTTCATGGCCGCCGCGATACCGGCACCGTCCATGATGCCGCCGGCAGCGATCACCGGGCGCGACAGGTGCTTGACCAGCACCCGCACCAGGGCCAGGGTGCCGATGCCCTGGTCGTGGGCGGGTTCGAACACGCCGCGGTGGCCACCGGCCTCGATGCCCTGGGCGACGATGATGTCGATGCCCGCCTCCTGGGCCAGCAGCCCTTCTTCCAGGGTGGTGGCCGAGGCCAGCAAGGTGATGCCGGCCCGCTTCAAGGCATCGATACGTTCCTGGGGCGGTAATCCCAGATGAAAGCTGACGATCGGCGGGCGCTCCTCCAGCAGCACCTCGAGCTGCCCTTCATCCTCCTGGAAGCTGCAGTAGATATCCCGGATAGCCGCTGGCGCCACGGCGCCGAACTCGGCGAAATAGGGTTGCAGGTGCGCCAGCCATGCCCGCTCCGCGGCGGCGTCGGCAACGCTCAGGCGGTGGCAGAACACGTTGATATTGAAGGGCTTGCCGGTAGCGGCGCGGGTGTCCCTGATCATCTGCCGGCCGGCCTCGGCCTGCACCGCGGCGATGGAAATCGAGCCCAGCCCGCCGGCATTGCTGACCGCCGCCGCCAGAGCGGGGGTGGCGGTGCCCGCCATGGGCGCTTGAATGATCGGCAGGTCGATACCCAATACGGCGCAGCTCATACGGCGATCCTCTAGAGCGTTTAAGACAGGAACCGGGAAGATAGCCCAACTCGCCTCGAACAGGCCATGCCAGGCGCAGCGCCAAGACTGCCACACTGGCGTCGCGGGCAGCAGGACATCAGCGCAACGCCGGCATGCTCGGCATCGCCGCCAGGGGCATCAGCGCGCCCGGGTGCTGGATCACCCTGCCGGCCAGACGGTGCCCCCAGCGTGCCGCCGCCTCGGGCCCGCCGCCATGCAGGCGGGCGGCCAGGTAGGCCGCACTGAACGCATCGCCGGCGGCGGTGGTATCCACCACCTGCTCGACCGGCTCGGGTTCGACCTCGCCGCGGCCATCGGCCGTGTGCAACAGGCAACTGCGCGCACCGCGCTTGACCACCACCTCGCCTACGCCGAGGCCTGCGTAATGACTGAAGAGCTGCTGCGGGGTGGCGAAACCGAATACGGCGACATCGTCCTCCCAGGTAACCAGTGCGATGTCGACCATGCCCAGCAGCGCTTCATGGTGCCTGCGCGCATCGGCCGCGCCAGGCCACAGGCGCGGCCGGTAATTGTTGTCGAAGACGATGCGCGTGCCCCGGCCGCGTGCCTGGCGCAGGGCCTCCAGCAGGCGCTCGCGCCCCTCGACCGTGAGAATGGCCAGGCTGATACCGCTGAGATACAGCGTGTGATAATCGCCAAGCGCCGCCAGCAGCTCGTCGGCGCCCGGGCCATCGAAACAATGGCGGGCGGCGGACTCGCCCCGCCAGTAGAGAAAACTTCGCTCGCCCTGGGCGTCGGTCTGGATCATGTACAGGCCCGGCAGCCGATCCGCCAGCACCCGCACGCGGCCATCACCCACGCCGTCTTCACGCCAGCGCGCGCGCATCGCCTGGCTCAACGGGTCGTCGCCCACGGCGGTGAGGTAGTCGATCGCCACGCCTTCGCGCCGGCACAGGCGGTTCAGGTAGATCGCCGTGTTCAGCGTGTCGCCGCCGAAGCCTTGGCGCAGGCCGCCGTCAGCCTGCCGTTGCAGCTCGACCATGCACTCGCCGATCAGGCCGACCGCTATCGGTGATGTCTGGTTGGTTGGGGTCGACATGGAGGCTCCTGTATCTGCGTGCATCAGGGGTGAATAGGCCATCTACCGGGATCTCAGAGCCTATTCAAAGTCTCGCGAGCTAGAGCAATGCAAGGCCTAGGCGGCCCCACAAAAACAGGCGAGGACGCGGAGTTTACGAGCTGTAAATGAGCAGTCCGAGCCTGTTTTTAACGCCGCAGTGCCGACGCGCAGCAGACTTTGAACAGGTTCTCAGAAGCGCGTCGGCATCACCTCCAACACCTCCAGCGCCTCGTCGACCAGCAGCACCTGCCGCCATTTGTCGAAGGTGAGGCAAGGGTGCGAGGTGCCGAAGGAAAGAATGTCGCCGACCGCCAGGGTCTCGCCGGCCGGCACCGACAGGAACAGGTGCTGATCCATGATCATACGCACGCCCCAGCCACGCACGTCCTGTGGGGCCTGGCCTTCGCGGTACAGATGCTGGGGCATCGGCAAGTCGGGGTCGCAGCCGATGTCGCGCTTGCCGAGGGCGACGATGGCCAGGCCCGGCTCGGGCAGCGATTGCACATGGGCGAACACTTCCAGGGCAGGCAGCAGCTCGCCCTCGAGGTCCGCATGGCGCGCCTTGACCTCCTCCATCGCGCCGGCATACAGCTTTTGGTCGTGCACCACGTAGCAGCCGGGGCGCAGCAGCGGGATGTACTGGCCGCGCAGCTCGGCGCGGTCGAAGGCTTCGGCGATCAGATCGAACCATTTGGAGCCGGAGGCGGTGACCACCGGCTTGTCGCTGGTAAAGGCAGCGCTGCGTTTCAGGCGCATCAGGGTGTCCACCAGGCGCGTGCCATAGGCCCGCACATCGGCAATCGGCGTCTGCCCACCGATAATGCCCTCGTAGCCCTCGATGCCGGACAGCACCAGGGCGCTCGACTGCTCCAGCGCCATCAGCAGCGCCTCCAGCTCGCCATCGTTGCGCACGCCACAACGGCCGCCCTCGACGCCCAGCTCGATCATCACCTGCAATCGCAGGCCGCGGGCCGCGAAGAACGCATCCAGCGCGCGGACGTTGGCCACGCTGTCGACCACGCAGTGGAACTCAGCGCCCCTGGCGATGAGATCGGCCACCAACGCCATGTTCGCGGCGCCGACCAGCTGGTTGGCCATCAGCAGGCGCGTCACGCCGTGCTCGAACGCCGCCATGCACTGGGTGGCGGTGGCGAGGGTGATGCCCCAGGCCCCGGCGTCGAGCTGACGCTGGAACAGCGCCGGCGTCATGGTGGTTTTGCCATGGGGCGCCAGCCGCGCAGCGTGGCGCTCGGCGAAGGCCTGCATCCAGGCGATGTTGTGCGCCAGCGGGCGCTGGTACACCACTGCGGCCGGCAGGCTGACGTCGCGCAGCAAGGCGCGCCCGCTACCGATGATCGCGGCTTTCTCCACGCCGCTCGGCGGCGCGTCGTTCTGGTCAGCAGGCTTCATGTCTGGATCCTTGTCGATTTCTGGGCGCGGAAAGCCGTGCCGCCGCGCCTCGCGGGGTCACCTGGATTGAATCACGGAAAATAACTATCACAAATAAATTTTTTAAGTTAGAAATTAACAAATGCCAGGCAGGGCTTTTCCAGCCCTGCCCCGGGTCAGCCTTGGAGCCCCGAAGTGAATCTGGAAATCGACATCCTGTCGCGCATCACCGAACGTTATCCGACCCTGCGCGAAGCCGAGCGCAAGGTCGCGGCCATGATCATCGACGATATCGATTTCGTGACCAGCGCCAACATCTCCACCATCGCCGCCCGTGCCGGCGTCAGCGATGCCAGCGTCACCCGCTTCGCCAAGTCCATCGGCTGCCAGGACGTGCGCGAACTCAAGCTGCGCCTGGCGCAGTCGCTCGCCGTGGGCCGGCGCTTCATCCAGGAGGCCAGCGAAGAGGACGGCATCGGCGCGGTATACGAGATCGCCAAGCAGACCCTGGACCTCAACCGCGAGCTGATCGCCAACGCCGATATCGAGGGTGCCCTGGACCTGCTCGACGGCGCCCGGCAGATCGTCATCTTCGGTGCCGGCGGCGGCTCGGTGGTGCTCGCCCAGGAGATGCAGTTCCGCCTGGTGCGCCTGGGTTATGCGGTCAGTGCCTACTCCCAGGCGCTGATGCCGCGCATGGTCGCCGCTACCCTCGACCCCAGCGATCTGGTGGTGGCGCTGTCGGTGACCGGCTTCACCCCGGAAATCGTCGATGCGGCGCGTATCGCCCGCAGTTACGACGCCCAGGTACTGGCGCTGACCGCCTCGGACTCGCCCCTGGCGCAGCAGGCCACGGTGGTTCTGCCGATTGCCGCCCGGGAGACCGACTTCATCTATCACCCCTCGTCATCGCGCTACGCCATGCTGGCGGCCATCGACGTGCTCGCCATGAGCCTGGCGTTGCGCCACCGGCAGCGCTCGCGGGACAAACTGCGGCGCCTGAAGCTGACCCTCGACAGCCACCGTGGCGGCGACAACCGCCAGCCACTGGGAGACTGAACCATGTCGCAGCACGCCAACCTGCTGATTCGCAACGTGCAGCTTATCGACGGCACCGGGGCCGCGCCCTACCGGGGTGACCTGGCGGTGCACGGCGAGCGCATCGTCGCGCTCGGCGACCTGCGCGATTGGTCGGCGGACAGCTGTATCGAGGGCCACGGCCGCTGCCTGTCCCCCGGCTTCATCGACGTGCACACCCATGACGACAGCAACGTCATCCGCATGCCGGAGATGCTGCCCAAGCTCACCCAGGGCGTGACCACGGTCATCGTCGGCAACTGCGGGATCAGCGCCTCGCCGGTGCGCCTGCCCGGCCCCGGCGTTCCCGACCCCATGAACCTGCTGGGCCGGCTCGAGGATTTCCGCTACCCGACGTTCGCCGCCTATGCCGAAGCGGTCAGCGCCGCGCAGCCTAGCGTCAACGTCGCGGCGCTGGTCGGGCATACCGCATTGCGCGCCAACTTCATGGAGCGTTTCGACCGCCCGGCCAGCGCCGAGGAAATCCAGCAGATGCGCGGCGCCCTGCGCCAGGCCCTGGCGGAGGGTGCCATCGGCATGAGTTCGGGGCTGGCCTACATGAATGCCCGCCACGCCCCCGAGGCTGAGATGCGCGCCCTGGTCGAAGAGGTCGGCGCGGCCGGCGGTATCTACACCACCCACCTGCGCGACGAGTTCGCCGGGCTGCTCGACGCCATGGACGAGGCCGTGGCGACCGCTCGCCATGGCAGGGCGCCGCTGGTGATCTCCCACCTCAAGTGCGCGGGCGTCGGCAACTGGGGCACGGCGCCCCTGGCCCTGGCAAAGCTCGAGGCGGCGGCGCGGCAGCATCGCTGTCACTGCGACTGCTACCCCTACACCGCCGGCTCCTCGACCCTGGACCTGGGCCAGGTCACGGACGAGTTCGAGATCTTCATCACCTGGTCCGACCCGCACCCGGACATGGCGCGCCAGACCCTGCAAGCCATCGCGACCACCTGGGGCGTCTCGCTGCTCGAGGCCGCCGGCCGCCTGCAGCCGGCCGGCGCGGTGTATCACAACATGGCCGAAGACGACATGCGGCGCATCCTGGGCCATCCGCTGAGCATGGTCGGTTCCGACGGCCTGCCCAACGACCCCCACCCGCATCCCAGGCTATGGGGCGCGTTTCCGCGGGTGATCGGGCATTTCTGCCGCGACCAGGGGCTGTTCAGCCTGCCCGAGGCCATTCACAAGATGACCGGGCTGTCCGCGCGCAACTTCGGCCTGCCTGACCGCGGCGAGCTGCGCGTCGGCGCCTATGCCGATCTGACCCTGTTCGACTTCGCTGCGGTGCGCGACAGCGCCACATTCGCCAACCCCATCGCCGCGGCGCAGGGCATCGAACTGGTGGTGGTCAACGGCGCGGTGGCCTACCGCCACGGGCAACTCGAAGCGCGCGCCGGCCGCCTGCTCAAACGCCCCGAAAAATCCCCCCACTCTGCAACCTGAACCAAGGAGAAACTCCATGAGCATCAAACGTTATGGCGCCGAAGGCGGAACCGGAACCGGTGGGCAGAAGCTGCCCTTCTCACGCGCGGTGGAAGCCGGTGGCTGGCTCTACGTGTCCGGCCAGACACCGATGAAAGACGGCGAAGTGGTCGAAGGCGGCATCATCGAACAATCGCGCCTGGCCTTCCAGAACTGCCTCGACATCATGGCCGAGGCCGGCTACGGCGTCGAAGACGTGGTGCACGTGACCACCGTGCTCACCGACGCGCGCTACTTCAGCTCGTTCAACAAGGTGTTCAAGGAAATCTTCGGCGACCATCCGCCGGCGCGCATCTGCAGCGTCCAGGACCTGGTGGTCGACTGCAAGGTCGAGGTGGACGTGAAGTGCTTCAAGGCCTCGCGCGCCTGACCCACCGCCCGCCCGGAGGAGCCCCCTTTCATCACCACAGCAACGAGCCGGCGCCACGCTGCCCGGCTCGCTGACCGCTACCTCATCAACAATCATTCCAATCTGAGGTCAGGTATGAACAGCAACATCTTTCTCGGCAGTTTCTTCGTCTACCTCCTGGCCATGATCGCGCTGGGCTGGTGGGTATCGCGCCACCATCGCTCCACTGGCGACGACTTTCTTCTCGGCGGGCGCAGCATTCCGCTGTTTCTCACCATCGGCACCACCATCGCGACCATGGTCGGCACCGGCTCGAGCATGGGCGCGGTGGGTTTCGGCTACAACAACGGCTGGGCCGGTGCGCTGTACGGCATTGGCGGGGCCGTCGGGATTCTGCTGCTGGCCGTGCTGTTCGCCTCGGTGCGCAAGCTGCGCTTCATGACCATGAGCGAGGAACTGGCCTACTACGTGGGCGGCAGCCGGGTGGTGCGCAACGTGGTGGCGCTGCTGATCTACATCGCCAGCATCGGCTGGCTGGGCGCGCATATCCTTGGCGGCGGCATGTACCTGGCGTGGATCACCGGCATCGACCTGAACACCGCCAAATTCGTGGTCGCCATCGGCTTCGGCCTGTACTGCGTGATCGGCGGCTACCTGGCCGTGGTGTGGACCGACACCATCCAGGCCATTCTGCTGTTCATCGGTTTCATCGCCATGGCGGTATTCGCGCTGATCGAGATCGGCGGCTTCGAGCATCTGGCTGACAACATGGACATCAGTACCACCGGTTTTCTGGGCATAAGCAGCCTGGGGCCGATCCCGGCGATCTCCCTCGCCGCCGTGGTCGCCATCGGCGTGCTGGCAACGCCGTCCTTCCGCCAGCGCATCTACTCGGCAAACTCGGTGGCCAGCGTACGCCAATCCTTCATCGTCACCGGTGTGCTGTACCTGGTTTTTTCCATCATTCCGGCGATCATCGGCATGGCCGCGCACACCCTGGCGCCTGACCTGGAAAACAGCAATTACGCGTTCCCGTTCCTGGCCACCCAGGTGCTGCCGCTCTGGCTGGGCTTGCTGGTGATGATCGCCGGCCTCTCCGCGACCATGTCCAGCGCCAGCTCGGATGCCCTGGCGGGTGTGTCGATCATGATGCGTGACCTCTACATCCTGGTCACCGGCCACACCCCGCCGGCCGAGCGCGTGGTGCGCTATTCGCGCTTCGCCCTGCTGTTCACCATCGGCATGGCCCTGGCCTTCGCCCTCACCTCGGACAACATCATCAGCTACATCACCAAGATGATCGCCACGGTCATGGCCGGCATGTTCGTCTGCGCCATCCTCGGCAAGTTCTGGGGCCGCTATAACTGGCAAGGCGCGATTGCCACCCTGGTCGCGGCCTCCAGCACCTCGCTGGCGATCATCAGCCATGCCGGCTGGAGCGCCTACTGGGGCAACCCGAGCATTCCCGCGGTTATCGCGGCTGTGGTGGCCGGCGTGCTGGTATCGCTGCTCACCCCACGCTGCCAGATCACCCCGGAACAGGCGCTGGCCCGGGTGACCGAAGAGCGCGAGGCAATGGAAACGCCGGTGAAGATCGTTTCCTGAGAACCTGTTGACGATCCTTCAGGCGACGTAAAAAGGCTGCGACAAGGCAGAAGCGGACACTCAGCGATTCATTGTGGGAAACGGGCGGGGACGCCCAGTCCATGCCCGTTATTTTTCGCGGGCATGGCCCGCTCCCACGGATCCGCACCCATCGGCCCGCGAGGTGCGGTGCTGATCGCGCCGAATCGTTTTGGGTGGGCGCAGTAACCTGCCGATTCAGCCGGCCTTGTGGGAGGGCGCCATGCGCCCGAATAGTTCGCGGGCATGGACTAGGCGCCCCCGCCCGCTCCCACGGATTCGCACCCATCGGCCCGCAAGGTGCGGTGCTGATCGCGCCGAATCGTTTTGGGTGGACGCAGTAACCTGCCGATTCAACCGGCCCTGTGGGAGGGCGCCATGCGCCCGAATAGTTCGCGGGTATGGACCAGGCGCACCCGCCCAGGTAATGCACCAATGTCCGCTCCCGCCTTTTTACAATCAACGCGCTGAAGTCGAGCCGAAGAGTCGTTTCCTGAGAGCGTGGCAGACCAAAACCGCTTTTAAACGCGCGCGGTAACCGGCACCTTAAAGCCTGTAGGCCCGCGCGCTTTAGCGTGCGACCCGAACCCTCCTGAACTGCGCGACATTTCCCAGGCGTTCCACCCGATGAGTTCTCGCACCGCCCACCTGCAACTCCACACGGCCGCCTTGCTGGTCGGCGTCTCGGCGCTGTTCGGCGAGTCGTTGAAGGTCAGCGCCAGCATGATCGTACTGGGCCGCTCGGCTTTCGCCCTGCTGGCCCTGAGCCTGTTCTGCCTGTGCCTGAACAAACGCCCATGGCGCGCCGCGAATCCACGCACCGCCGCCACCCTGCTGGCCACGGGGGTGACGCTGGGCGCGCATTGGTTGCTGTTCTTCCTGGCGGTGCAGACCGGCGGCGTGGCCGTGGCAACCCTGGGCTTCGCGTCGTTCCCGGCCTTTACCGCGTTGATCGAACGCGTAGTGTTCGGCCAGCGCCTGGGGCGTGCCGATCGCTGGATTCTGCTGCTGGTGTCGATCGGGCTGATCCTGATCACCCCGTCGTTCGATCTGCGCGATGGCGCCACCATCGGGCTGCTCTACGGCGTGCTGTCCGGCGCGGTGTACGCGGCGATCGCGGTGGCCAACAAGCATGTCTCCGGCAAGGTCGATGGCCTGGCGTCCTGTTGGTGGCAATGCCTGGCCATCAGCCTGGCCTTGCTGCTCTGGTGCCTGCCGGAGATCCCGACGGTCAGTACCGGGGACTGGTGGCAGCTGGCGGCGCTGGGCGTGTTGTGTACTGCCCTGGCCTACAGCCTGTTCATCGCCTCGCTGCGCCATGTGCGTGCTCACACGGCGGCGGTGGTGATCACCATGGAGCCGATCTACGCCATCGCCGGCGCCTGGCTGCTTTTCGGCACCGTGCCGACCGCCGGCATGCTGCTCGGCGGTGCGCTGATTCTCGGCGCGGTGGCCTGGTCCGGGCTGCACAGCAAGCGCTAGAGACTCATGGATGGCAGCCCTATCAAGGCTGCCAGGTGGTGCGCTCGCCACTGAGCCGGTGATCGAGAAAACTCGCCGCGCTGATCAGCGCCAGGTGGCTCAGCGCCTGGGGCGTATTGCCCAGGTGATGGCCGCGCCGATCCAGCTCTTCGGCGTACAAACCCAGGGGATTGGCATAGCGCAGCAGCTGCTCGAACTCCAGATGGGCCTTCTCGATCCGCCCGGCGCGCGCCAGGCACTCCACGTACCAGAACGAGCAGGCGATAAAGGAGCCCTCCTCGCCCTCCAGCCCGTCGTCGGTGCGGTAGCGATACACCATGCCGTCGCGCACCAGTTGCTGCTCGATGGCCTCCAGAGTAGCCAGCCAGCGCGGATCGGTGGCGGCGACGAAGCGCATCAGCGGCATCAGCAACATCGAACCGTCGACGTCCTGGCAGCCGATGCGCTGTACGAAATGACCGCAATCCTCGTCCCAGAAGTTGTTCCAGATATCGTCGTGAATCGCCTGGCGTTCGTCGTTCCAGCGCGCGAAGGGCGCCGGCAGCGAGCGCTTCTGGGCCAGGCGGATGGCACGATCCAGGGCCACCCAGCACATCAGCCGCGAATGCAGGAAATGCTGCTCTTCGCCACGAATCTCCCAGATGCCCACGTCCTTCTGCCGCCAGCTGTCACAGACCTGATCGACGATGCCCACCACATGCTTCCAGCCGTCGTGGGAAATCGCCTCGCCATACTTGTTGGCCAGGTACACGGCATCCAGCAGTTCGCCGAAGATATCCAGCTGGGTCTGCTCATGGGCTTCGTTGCCGATACGCACCGGCTTCGCGCCGCCATGGCCGGCCAGGTGATCGAGGGAGCTTTCCGGCAGGTGGTGCTGCCCGCGCAGGCTGTAGAGAATGCGCAGGTGCGCGGGGGTTTCCGAGCAATCGTCGACGCGATCGCGCACCCAACGCATGAAGGCATTGGCCTCCTCGGAAAAGCCCAGGCGCATAAAGGCGTAGACGGTAAACGAGGCATCGCGGATCCAGGTGTAGCGGTAATCCCAGTTGCGTTCGCCGCCCGGCGCTTCGGGCAGGCCGTAGGTAGCGGCGGCGATGATGCCGCCGTGCTTGCG
>Ga0268256_1000236_pt1 | contig 57974 bp, 59 predicted proteins | sample AgamicAtAmrz_FD_200247 | JGI IMG/M metagenome (GOLD analysis project Ga0268256, IMG submission 200247) | Agave microbial communities from Guanajuato, Mexico - At.Am.rz (v2) (version 3) | ecosystem: Host-associated > Plants > Roots > Rhizosphere | place: Guanajato, Mexico | collected 2012-06-07 | reverse complement strand
GCTGTGATGCAATGCGCTGCAAGGGTCCGTTATCGGCTATGGTTGAGCCATCGACCATGCTCCGGGAACGCCTCGTGACCACTTTCCGACCTTGCAGCACCGCCCTTCTCCCAGCCGTCATCGCTCTGCTGCTCGGCGCCTGCGCCCACGTACCCGAGCCACCCACCGGCCAGGCGCAGCGCATCGGCCGCGCCCAGGATCTCTACGAGCTGCCGCCGGCCTACCAGGCAGGCACCTACCGCAACATGGACGCGCTGTTCTACACCCGCACCGTGCACCGCGGCCCACAGGCTCTGCCGTTGCCGAGGGGCAGCGAAGTGCCGGTGCAATACACGGCAGGCGGCCAGCGCCTGGGCGTCGATGCCTTCATGCAGCGCAATCAGGTCAGCGGGCTGCTGATTCTCAAGGATGGCCAGGTGGCGCTGGAGCGCTACGCCATGGGCAACGACGCCAGCACCCGCTGGACGTCCTTCAGCGTGGTCAAGTCGATCTCCTCGACCCTGGTCGGCGCTGCGGTGCAGCAGGGCAAGATCGCCAGCGTGAACGACCCGATCACCCGCTATCTGCCGCAACTCAAGGGCGGCGCCTACGACGGCGTCAGCGTCGAGCAGGTGCTGCAGATGAGCTCCGGCGTGGCCTGGGACGAAACCTACCGCGACCCGCAATCGGACCGGCGCCGCATGTTCGAACTGCAATTGGCTAACGACCCCGGCGCGTTGCTCAAGCAGATGTCCGCGCTGAAAAAGGCGCAGGCGCCCGGCTCCACCTTCAACTACAGCACGGGTGAATCACACCTGCAGAGCGAACTGGTTCACGCGGCGACCGGCATGACCGCCAGCGATTATCTGTCCGAGCGCATCTGGGCGCGCCTGGGCATGGAGCGTGATGCCTTCTGGCAGCTCGACAGCCGTGCCGGCCAGGAAATCGGCAGCAGCGGCCTGTCGGCGACGCTGCGTGATTACGGCCGCTTCGGCCAGTTCATCCTCGATGACGGGGTGATCGATGGCGAACGCATCCTGCCGGCGGGCTGGCTGCAACGCGCCACCCGCGCGCCAGCAGGCTCGCACCTGGAGCCCGGCAAGCTGTACGACGGCGACTACGCCCTGGGCTATGGCTACCAGTGGTGGCTGTTCCCCACCGGGGCTGCGGCGCTGCCCAACCACGACGGCGGTGCTTTCGAGGCTCAGGGCATCTTCGGCCAGTTCCTGTACATCAACCCCAGGGAGAAGGTCGTTGCGGTGGTATGGAGCACCTGGCCGAAGCCGGAGATGGATGAGCGGGAAATGGAAACCTACGCCTTTATCGGGGCGGCGGTCGAAGCGCTGCGTTGAACGGGAAAGTACCGGCACGCCGAACCTGAAGGCGGCGCGCGGGTCGATACATCAGATTTGCCTGGGGAACTCCTATGATTGACTGCCGACATGGCGTTGGCTGCCTGCTGCTGAGCCTGATGCTCGCAGGCTGCGCCTCACCGACCACCTGCGACGAGCCGCTGAGCGGCGACAGCTGCCGCGATCGCCAGCTGCTCTATCAGAACGACATGCTGCAGGCCAAGATGCTGGTGATGTCCGGCGACATGGAAAGCCATGAGCTGGCCAACGCCCTGCTGCGCCGCGCCGCGAGCGACGACGAACGCGGCGAGGTGGAGTTCTACCAGGCGATCCTGATGATCCGCGAGGGCCCGCAGCCCGAGGAGGTGCTGGCCAAGCTGGAAGCCGCTGCCGACAAGCAGCAGCCCTATGCCGTGGCGCTGCTCTATCGCATCTGGTCGCAGCCTTACCTGGTCGATGAAGCCGACCCGATCCGCGCCGAGGAGTACCGCGCCGACTATGCCGAGCTGGATGTCGCCAAGAGCGGCTACCCCTCCTTCGAGAAGGCCCTGGAACTGGTCGACCAACTGGTGCAGATGCCCTGAGCGGCTCGGGCAAGGTCGTGGCGATTGCGCCGCGGCCGGCCCTTGCCAACCGGTTGTAGGCACACGGCGGTGCGCGGTCAGCCACCAGGCAGCGGCAAAATACGATTTGCCGGATGCCAGCAGCGCGCCGAGGCATTAAAATCTGCCACCCTAATTCGTCGCACAGCCCGTTCCGGTCACTTCGAGGCTGCGCCACGCCATCATCCGCACAGCCGAGAGAACAGACATGGGCGCCCAGTGGAAAGCCAAACCTAAAGAAGCCGCCGCCAACGCCAGGGGCAAGATTTTCGGTCGCCTGGTCAAGGAGATCATGGTCGCCGCGCGCAATGGCGCCGATCCGGACATGAACCCCAAGCTGCGCCTGGCCATCCACCAGGCCAAGAAAGCCTCGATGCCCAAGGACACCCTCGACCGCGCCATCAAGAAAGGCGCGGGCCTGAGCGGCGAGACGGTGAACTTCGAGCGCACCACCTACGAGGGTTTCGCGCCCCACCAGGTGCCGCTGATCGTCGAGTGCCTGACCGACAACGTCAATCGCACCGTGGCCGAGATCCGCGTGCTGTTCCGCAAGGGCCAGCTGGGCGGCAGCGGCTCGGTGGCCTGGGATTTCGACCATGTCGGGCTGATCGAAGCCTCCAGCGACAGCGGCGCCGACCCTGAACTGGCCGCCATCGAAGCCGGCGCCCAGGATTTCGACGAGGCCGACGAAGGCAATACGCTGTTCATCACCGAGCCGACCGACCTCGACCTGGTCAGCCGCGCCCTGCCCGAGCAAGGCTTCACCGTCAACTCGGCCAACCTGGGTTACCGCCCGAAGAACCCGGTTACCAGCCTGACGCCTGAGCAGCGCGAAGAGGTCGAAGCCTTCCTGGAGGCCATCGACAACCACGACGACGTGCAGAACGTTTACGTGGGCCTCGCCGGCTAAAACTAGCAGCAAGGGGCAAATTGCGGCAATCCATCACGGTATTGCCGCCATAACCCGGTATACTGTCCGGCTTCCTTCTGCGCCGACCACGGGCGCAGCGGGATACAGCCTTACAGGAGCTTCATCGTGCATAAATCCCTCTTTCTCGCCGCCTGCCTTATGCTCGGAGCTTGCAGCAGCGTCCCACACTCGTCGCCGGCACCGCTTGCGGCCGACCAGGACAGCATCGCACGCAGCAACCTGGAGGCGATCCATAACGCCCAGGTCGTGCCGCTGCCGCTGGATCCAGGCAGCAAAGCGCCTCACGGCCTGGCAAGCGATGCCAGCATGCAGTTCGGCAGCTCGCTGTCCAACTACCGCGTCTATTCCCTGAAACTCAAGCAGGGCGAGCGCTATCGCCTCAACGTCAACTCGCTGTGCGACCACACCTGCATGGGCATCAACAAGTTCGCCCTGAAGCCCCGCGCGGTGCTGATGGACGCCTACGGCACGGTGATTCCCAACAAACCGACCCGCCCGGCCACGGTGATCGGCATGACCAGCATGGGCTGGGATGGCGAAGCGCCGGAAGATGGCACCTACTACCTGCTGGTGGCTGCCGACAGGGAAGACATCGGCCGCACCATCGTCATCGACGACGTGTGGATCAACAACTCGCCGCTGATGGCGGTGAAGGTCGGCCTGCTGGAAACCCCGCCCCGCCACCTGCGCTGAACATGCCGTCGCGCACCCTGAACATCGCAGCCGCCTGCCTGCTCGACGACGCCGGCCGGCTGCTGCTGGTACGCAAACGCGGCACGCGGATGTTCATGTTGCCAGGCGGCAAACGCGAAGCCGGTGAAAGCCCCCTGCAGACCCTCACCCGCGAGCTCGACGAGGAACTCCACCTGCAGCTCCCAGAGGCGGCATTCACGCCGCTGGGCCATTTCAATGAAATGGCCGCCAACGAAGCCGATACCCGCGTGGCAGCCGATATCTTTCGCGCCGCCCTCCGCCATCCGGTTGCCCCGGCAGCCGAACTCGAGGCGTTGCGCTGGCTGCACCCGGACGACCCGCGTGGAGACGACCTGGCGCCGCTGCTGCGCCTGCATGTGCTGCCGCTGATCTGGCCGCACGCCTGAGCGCACCTCTGCCTCTCGGGCGCCGATAGCCACTATCGAAGTGAATGATTTCTGCGCCACGCGGCTAGCCAATAGCCTAGGCACAATCTCAACGGCTTCGCTTACAGGTGCCCGCCATGCAACGTTCACTGCTCGTCCTGCTCGCTTTCCTTACCCTCCTGCTTGCCGGCTGCGCCACCCCGCAGTCGGCCGCCGAACGCCCCTACACCGACGCCGAGATCAAGCAGTTCGCCCTGGAGATGCTCAGCCGCAGCGGCCTGCAATACGAGGATTACGAGAAGATCCGCAGCGCTCTGCAGGCACCCAGCTACCGCGTATCCAACTCGATCCGCGATATCGGCCCGCAACCCCGCGTGCTGCCGGAAGGCTGATCGACCGCGCAGAGACGGCCTGGGCGACAGCTGCGGCAACGCGTACAGCATGGCGCAGCGGCCCGCTGCCGGTTCGTTGATCCACGGCAACGCCCTTCTGCACGCAGCGCTTAGCCTGAGCCGATCCATTGCGCTATCACGAGGGCTCACCATGGCTATCACTTCCGCCGGCATCTGCGCCGCTGCCGATCAGCTGCAAGGCTTCGTCGGCTTCAACCTCAAGACCGGCCAACATATCGTGCGCTTCAGCGAAGATTCCTTCGGCCTGGACGTCGCCGAACAGAGCATCACCCCGACCAGCGAGTTCGTCTGGCAAGCCGCGGACGACGCCGAGCTGATGACCCTCAAGCGCGAGCGTCTGCGCCTGCTGGTCGAGCTGCGCATCGACGAGCGCCTGGCCATCAGCGAACCGCTGCGCGTCTACCTGCGTCGTGACGACCTGCCGGAGATCAGCGCCGTGCGCCTGTTGCAACGCAGCACCTGAGCCTGGCAGCCAGGGCAGCTGGAACGTAGACTGGCGCCCCGTCCATCACTGCCTTACGTCAATGCCCGAGTTTCGCTGCCTGCCCGACCACCTGCGCCCCCTCGCCGACAAGTTCTACCGCAGCCAGCACTCGGCCATGCGCACCCGGGCGGCCCACCAGGTGTGGGTGGCCGAACGCACGCAGATCATCGCCGCCCTGTGCCTGCAGCCGATGGCTCACGGCCAGTGGCTGACCAGCCTGCTGGTCGACGCCGAGCAGCGTCGGCAAGGCGTGGCCAGCGCCCTGATCAGCCACGCCCTGCACGCGATCGACACACCGGTGTGGCTGTTCTGCCATCCCGATCTCGAACCCTTCTACGGCCGCCTGGGCTTCGCGCCCTGCCCATCGCCGCCCGCCCTCCTGGCCGAACGCCTGCAGCGTTACAAAAAGAAAAAGATATTGAACGTAATGGCACGTTGATATTTCATAAGAGCTGACGTGACGCTGGCAATCGAGCCACCTCGCCTCGCGATAGCCGCTACTGCCCGCCGTGGCCGATACCCACGGATTCCAGCGCTACCGGGAAACGAGCACTGCTGCCAGGCGAACGCGCGACCAATGAGAACAACAGGCCATGGGCAGACCGTTCAATCGTGCTCTTGCGCGGCTGCGCAGGGACTTTCAGCTCTCCATCATTACCCTGATGGGGTTCTTCGGGGTACTCGGTATCTCGCCCTACGCCATCTATCGCCTGTCGCAAGGCAACTACGCGGTCGGTATCGCCGACACCGTCATCGTGCTGTCGACCCTCTTCGCCATGGGCTACGCCTGGCGAACCGGCGACACGCGCAAGCCGGGGCTCTGCCTGATGGTCGTCGCCTCCCTGTGCGCCACGCTGATCGTCATCAAGCTGGGCATCAACGGCCTGTTCTGGATCTATCCGCTGATCCTTCTCAACTTCTTCATGGTGCCGCCGCTGCTGGCATTGCTGGCGACCGTCGCGGTGCTGGTCGCGCTGGTGGTCTACTCGAGGTTGATACCGGGTACGGTATTCGAAAACGATTACCAGATGCTGTCGTTCATCGTCACCGCGATGCTCTCCAGTACCCTCAGTTTCATCTTCGCCCAGCGCGCGAGCTACCAGCGCAAGCAACTGCAGTCCTGGGCCACCCGCGACGCGCTGACCGGCGCCCGCAATCGCCGGGTGATGGATCAGGAGTTGAAGATCGCCGTGGCCAACAAGCGCCGGCACGACATCAGCAGCGCCGTACTGGTCATCGACATGGATCACTTCAAGCAAGTCAACGATCGCTTCGGTCATGCGGTGGGCGATCAGGTGCTGGTGAATTTCGTCGAGCTGACCAATCGCTGCTTCCGCCACGAAGACCGGCTGTTCCGCTTTGGCGGTGAAGAGTTCCTGTTGCTGCTGTGCAATACCAACGAAAAGGGCCTGCGCACGGCCGCTCTGCAGTTGCAGGCGCAGATCGCCCAGCATCTGACCAGCCCGGGCGGACCGGTGACGGTGTCCATGGGCGGCGCCGTGCTGTACGCCAACGAGCGCTGGCAGGACTGGCTGCAGCGCGCCGATCACCAGCTTTATGAAGCCAAGCGCGCCGGACGCAACCGCATCCATATCGACACCTACCAGGTGGCGGCACTGGCCTAGCGAAGGCGGCAGCGGACTCTTCACTCCGCGCCGGCCGCTGGCTCGGCGAGCCGGTCTGGCCGAGCCTGTCCGGCCGAACCTGTCCGGCCAGACCAGCAGCCCGCCCCCGAGCCCACACGCTGGCACGTTCAGCCAGGTAGCCTGGCAAAAACGAACGCCCTCGTGCCTGCCCTTGAAGCAGCCTCTCGAGTGACGACGTAAAAACGCTCTTCGCATAGCTTGAGGAAAGTGCGGGTTAACACCGGACTGGCGAGTTTGTGTGAGCTGTCGATAATTCGGCACCTTCCATTAGCGCGCTGCCTGGCCGGATGGGTTTCGCCCCTTACGGGCGACTCACTTTCTTTGCTTGTGCAAAGAAAGTGAGCAAAGAAACACACCCCTACATACGGCCCCGGCTGCGCCGGGGTTCCCTCGCTCCATCACTGTTCCAGGGGCACGCTGCGAAGGGCCATCCCTGGCCCATCGCAGCTCTCGCGGCATCCATGCCGCTCAACCCCTTACACAGCGATTCCACTCGGCCTCCTGAAGGGGACTTGGGCGTCGTCTGTGAGATCGCAACTCGAGAGCAAAAGCAAAAACAGACGCTGCCTAACTTGAGTCCGTGGAAATCTTGCAAGCTCGCGCTCCGGTCCCGTCAGGAGGCCGAGTGGAGGTGTCGCGTAGGGGGATGAGCCGCATGGATGCGGCGAAAGGCTTAATGGGCCAGGGATGGCCCATGTAAGCCGGCCCCCGGAGCGGCGCCGGAGCGAGGGAAGTTTCGCGCAGCGAAACCCGGATGTCGGGGTGCCCTTTTTTGGCACACCTTTCTTGGGCAAGCAAGAAAGGTGTGGCGCCCGTAAGGGGCGCAACACAAAGGGTCAGTAGACGCAGTAATGGATAGTGCCAAGCCAGTAAGTGATACGCACACAAACTTGCCAGTCCGGTGCCAAGCCTATCCTCCCCGCGAAATGCGAATAACAAAAAAGGGGCGACCCGCAGGCCGCCCCTTGGCTTACCCGTCGAGCGATCAGTGGGCCGAGGCGCCGCTGGCTCCCAGGCCGGTGTGCGAACGCACGAACTGCGGCAGGAACAGCGCACGTTCCTCTGCAGCCGCTTCGGACTTGTCGGTGATCGAGAAGAACCAGATACCGACGAACGCCACGATGATCGAGAACAGCGCCGGATACTCGTACGGGAAGATCGCCTGCGCGTGGCCGAGCACGGTGACCCAGATGGTCGGGCCGAGCACCATCAGCACCACCGCGGTGATCAGGCCCAGCCAGCCGCCGATCATGGCGCCCCGGGTGGTCAGGTTCTTCCAGTACATGGAAAGGAACAGCACCGGGAAGTTACAGCTCGCCGCGATGGAGAACGCCAGGCCCACCATGAACGCGATGTTCTGTTTCTCGAAGAGAATGCCCAGGCCGATGGCCAGCACCCCCAGGCACACGGTGGTGATCTTCGAAACGCGCAGCTCGTCCTTTTCATTGACGTTGCCCTTCTTGAACACGCTGGCGTACAGGTCGTGGGAAACCGCCGATGCGCCCGCCAGGGTCAGGCCGGCAACCACCGCGAGGATGGTGGCGAAGGCCACGGCCGAGATGAAGCCCAGGAAGATGCTGCCGCCCACGGCATTGGCCAGGTGCACCGCCGCCATGTTGTTGCCGCCGAGCAGCGCGCCGGTGGCGTCCTTGAAGACCGGGTTGGTGCTGACCAGCAGGATCGCGCCGAAGCCGATGATAAAGGTCAGGATGTAGAAGTAGCCGATGAAACCGGTGGCGTAGAACACCGACTTGCGGGCTTCCTTGGCATCGCTCACGGTGAAGAAGCGCATCAGGATGTGCGGCAGGCCGGCAGTACCGAACATCAGTGCCAGGCCCAGGGAGATTGCGGAAATCGGGTCCTTGACCAGGCCGCCCGGGCTCATGATCGCTTCGCCGTTGGCGTGGACCTTGATGGCTTCGGAGAACAGCGTGGCGAAGTTGAAGCCGACGTGCTTCATCACCATCAGCGCCATGAACGACGCACCGGAAAGCAGCAGCACCGCCTTGATGATCTGCACCCAGGTGGTGGCCAGCATGCCGCCGAACAGCACGTACATCACCATCAGGATGCCGACCAGCACCACCGCCACGTGGTACTGCAGGCCGAACAGCAATTCGATCAGCTTGCCGGCACCGACCATCTGCGCGATCAGGTAGAAGGCCACCACCACCAGCGAGCCGCTGGCCGACAGGGTGCGGATTTCCTTCTGCTTGAGGCGGTAGGACGCCACGTCGGCAAAGGTGTATTTACCCAGGTTGCGCAGGCGCTCGGCGATCAGGAAGAGGATCACCGGCCAGCCGACCAGAAAGCCGATCGAGTAGATCAGGCCGTCGTAGCCCGAGGTGAACACCAGGGCGGAAATACCCAGGAAGGAGGCGGCCGACATGTAGTCGCCAGCGATCGCCAGGCCGTTCTGGAAGCCGGTGATGCCGCCCCCTGCGGTATAGAAGTCCGACGTCGATTTGCTGCGCTTCGAGGCCCAGTAGGTGATGCACAGGGTGCCACCGACGAAGGCCAGGAACATCAGGATGGCAGGGGTGTTGACCGCCTGACGCTGCACGTCACCGGTCAGCGCGTCGGCCCACAGGGCCGGTGCCATGGCCATCAGGGCCAGGGCGCCAAGGATACGGCCGATCATTTGCCCACCTCGTCCAGGATGGCCTGGTTCAGGTTGTCGAATTCGCTGTTGGCACGGCGCACGTAGATACCGGTGAGCACGAAGGCCGACAGGATCACGCCGACACCGATGGGAATGCCCCAGGTGATCGGCGAGTCGGCACTGATGCGGGTACCGAGCAGGCCAGGCACGAAGGCAATGAGCAGAATGAAGCCGACATAGATGCCGAGCATGATGGCGGAGAGTATCCAGGCGAATCGCTCGCGCTTGGCTACAAGCTCCTTGAAGCGCGGATTTTGCTCGATCCGCTGGTAGATGCTGTCGTTCATTTTATTGTTATCCTCCACAGCAGGATGCTGGTACGGATAACTGTATGTCAGCAGTCGACTTGCGACAGACGACCTTAGTCGAAGCCCTCTGTTTTTTAGACCAAAGTCTAATGCGACTTAGCGCCGCTGCTCGTACCGCTGGGTGCCCTGCCCCGGGTAGCGCTGTACCTCGTAACCGTTGGGATATTCGATGCTCTGGCGGATACCGCCGCGGGTTTCGAAGGTGGAGCTGCGCTGGCCGCTTTCGTAGCGGCTGGAGTCGATGCCCTGGGGAATCCGCTGGCCACCGTAGAGGTTGTAGCGCTCCTGCCGTTCATAGGTGTCGACGCTGCCGCTCGCTCCGGGGCTGACATAGGCCTTGGGAATCACGCGAATGGTCTGCGGCGCACGCTCGTCGGCGAACGTGGCGCAAGCGCCAGCCATGATGGTCAGCGCCAGGGCAAGACTGATCGATGCTTTCATGGCGAACTCCGTACGGGGCGCCAATGCGCCCTCGATGCATGTCCATCTGGGACAACGCCAGACGCGGATCATTTGCGGGTCAGCGCCTCGCCGATGGCATAAAAGTGACCGCCGGCGACATGGTGAAGGCTGCGCCAGGCCGGATCGGCGTCCTCGTAATGCCAGCGCCCGTCGCGAAACACCCGGTCGTCGGCCCAGGCTGCGGTGACCTCTCCGATAAACAGGTCGTACGCCTGCTGGTTGTGCGGCTCGTCGATCAGCCGGCAGGCCAGCCATGCCGAACAGCCGGCCACGAACGGCAGATCCATGTCCCCGAGCGAAAACAGTTCGACGCCGCTGGCGGCCAGCTTGCCCGGTTCCTCGTTGAGACTGCGCGAGCCGACCTGATAGGTCAGCTCCAGCTGCGCGGCAGTGGGCACCTGGATGACGAACTGTCCGCTGCGCTCGACCAGCACGCGGGTGGCGGTGATCTTGTCGAGCACCACGGTCAGCTTGGGCGGATCGAAATCCAGGGCGCAGGCCCAGGCGGCGGCCATCACCCCGTCGACGCCATCATGACGGGCGGATACCAGTACCGTCGGGCCATGGCTGAGCAGTCGGTAGGCCTTGTCCAGGCTCACGGGCTTGATCGGATCGTGCATATTGGCATCTCACTGGAATCCAGGTGCCACTGTACAACATCAGGCCTGTGCAAAAAATTGAACGCCTGGGGCTGCCTCTTATGCACAGGTGGCACTAGAATCGACCCTCGACCGGCTCCGCATGAGCCGCCATTCCACCGGGCAACAGGCACGCCAAGAACGTCGCCGGCCCGTGAGCCATCAGGGGTGACAGCATGTTCGAGGTAACCGAAGTCTCCATCGCCGAGCTGCGCGCCGCGCTCGAGGCCGGCCGCACCACCGCGGTCGAACTGGTCGAGGCCTACCTCGCGCGGATCGATGCCTACGATGGCGCCGAGACGGCCACCCGGCTCAACGCCGTGGTGGTGCATAACCCCGATGCCCTGAAAGAGGCCGAGGCCTCGGACGCCCGTCGCGTCCGTGGCGAAACCCTGAGCCCGCTGGACGGAATTCCCTACACCGCCAAGGACAGCTACCTGGTCAAGGGCCTGACCGCTGCTTCGGGCAGCCCGGCCTTCAAGGATCTGGTCGCCCAGCGCGACGCCTTCACCATCGAGCGCCTGCGCGCCGCCGGTGCCATCTGCCTGGGCAAGACCAATATGCCGCCGATGGCCAATGGCGGCATGCAGCGCGGCGTCTATGGCCGTGCCGAAAGCCCCTACAACGCCGATTACCTCACCGCGCCGTTCGCCTCCGGCTCCTCCAATGGCGCCGGCACCGCGACCGCCGCGAGCTTCTGCGCCTTTGGCCTGGCCGAGGAAACCTGGTCGAGCGGCCGTGGTCCGGCCTCCAATAACGGCCTGTGCGCCTACACGCCGTCGCGCGGGGTGATTTCGGTGCGCGGCAACTGGCCACTGACCCCGACCATGGACGTGGTCGTGCCCTTCGCCCGCACCATGGCGGACCTGCTGGAGATCCTCGACGCGGTCGTCGCCGACGATCCCGACACCCGTGGCGATCTGTGGCGCCTGCAGCCCTGGGTGCCGATCCCCAAGGCCAGCGAGGTACGCCCGGCGTCCTACCTGGAATTGTCCGCCAGGCCCGAAGCCCTGAAAGGCAAGCGCCTGGGCGTGCCGCGCATGTACATCAACAGGGACGAACTGGCCGGCACCAGCGAAAAGCCCGGCATCGGCGGCCCGACCGGGCAGCGCATCCATACCCGTGCCTCGGTGATCGCCCTGTGGGAGCAGGCGCGCGCCGCCCTGGAAAACGCCGGCGCCACGGTCGTCGAGGTGGATTTCCCGCTGGTGTCCAACTGCGAGGGCGACCGCCCCGGCGCGCCGACGGTGTTCAACCGCGGCCTGGTGTCCCGCGAGTTCTTGCATGACGAGCTGTGGGAACTGTCGGGCTGGGCCTTCGATGATTTCCTGCGCGCCAACGGCGACCCCAAGCTCAACCGTCTGGCCGACGTCGACGGCCCGCAGATCTTCCCCCACGACCCCGGCACCCTGCCCAACCGTGAAGACGACCTGGCCGCCGGCATGGACGAGTACGTGCGCATGGCCGAGCGCGGCCTCAAGGCCTGGGACGAAATCGCCAGCGTGCCGGACGGCCTGCGCGGCCTGGAGAAGACCCGCCAGCTCGACCTCGAACACTGGATGGACGAACTCGGGCTCGACGCCGTGCTGTTCCCCACCGTCGCCGACGTGGGCCCGGCCGACGCCGACGTCAACCCGCAATCCGCCGATATCGCCTGGAGCAACGGCGTCTGGGTCGCCAACGGCAACCTTGCCATTCGCCACCTCGGTGTGCCGACGGTTACCGTGCCCATGGGCGTGATGGCCGATATCGGCATGCCGGTCGGCCTGACCTTCGCCGGCCGTGCCTATGACGATAACGCGCTGCTGCACCTGGCCTCGGCCTTCGAAGCCACTGGCAACAAGCGGCAGATCCCGCCGCGCACGCCGCCCCTGAAGACCCGGTGACGGCACCACGGGATCGGCAGGCCAGGACCGCCGATCCCGATTTTCCCTCGGCAGCCTCGCCGCGCTGAACACCACCAAAGCCCCCATCAGGAGCCCCATGTCTGCCCCACAACAACGGTCTCCGCAAACCCTCGACCTCGCACTTACCTGGAATGGCTTCCGCCAGTTTCTGCCGATCTCGGCCTTCGTGGTGCTGTTCGGGCTGGCATTCGGCCTGGCCGCCACGCAAACCGGGTTGAGCAGCGCAACCAGCCTGAGCATGAGTGCCCTGGTGTTCGCCGGCGCCTCGCAATTCGCCGCGCTGGACATGTGGGGCACGCACATTCCGCTGGTGCCCCTGGCGCTGACGGTCTTCGCCATCAATGCCCGCCACCTGCTGATGGGCGCCACCCTTTATCCCTGGCTCAGCAACCTGCCGCCGGCCAAGCGCTACGGGGTGATGCTGGTGGCGTCCGACGCCAACTGGGCCATGTCGATGCAGGCCTTCGGCACCGACAAGCCCGGGCTCGGCCTGTTGCTCGGCGGTGGCCTGGCGCTGTGGCTGGCCTGGCTGATCGGCACCTGGCTGGGCATCTATTTCGGTAGCGCCATCGACGACCCGGTGAGCTTCGGCCTCGACATGGTGATGGGCTGCTTTCTGCTGGCCATGGTGGTGGGTGGCCAGAAGAACCTGCGCATGCTGATCATCTGGGCGGTCGCCGCCAGCGCATCGCTGCTGGCCTACTGGTACCTGCCCAGCAACAGCCACGTGGTGGTCGGCGCCCTGGCTGGCGGTGCCCTGGGCGCTCTGTGGATGGAGAAACAACCATGATGCTCGAAACGGCCGGCTCCGGCGCTCTGATCGTGGTGGCCGTGATGGCCGTGGTCACCCTGGCCACCCGCTGGGGTGGCGTGTTCGTGATGTCATTCGTGCCGATCAACCTGAGAACCCAGCAGTTCATCAGCGCCATGTCCGGCTCGGTGCTGGTGGCCCTGCTCGCCCCCCTGGCGCTCGAAGGCGACGCAGGCGCCAGGCTGGCGCTGCTGAGCACCGCCATCGTCATGCTGCTGGTCAGGAAACCGCTTGCCGCCATTGCCGCGGGCATACTGGTCGCGGCCCTGGTTCGCCACCTGGTGTGACGGGCTTGCGCACAGACAGATCAGGCGCACCACAGCCTACCCGGCAAGCTGGCCTTCGCCACCTGCGGCGCCCCCGACCTGCCCGCGCAGCATGCCGATATCGCGCCGGGGCGACTGCCCGAAAAGGCGACTGTACTCCCGGCTGAACTGCGACGGGCTTTCATAGCCGACCCTGAACGCCGCGCTGGAAACGTCCAGGTGTTCGTTGAGCATCAGCCGTTTGGCCTCGTTCAGGCGCAACCATTTCTGGTATTGCAGCGGACTCATGGCAGTGAGCTGGCGAAAATGATGATGAAACGTCGGCGCACTCATCTGCACGCGGGCGGCGAGTTCCTCGACACGCAGCGCCGAGCTGTAGTTGAGCTTCAGCCAGTCGATGGCCTTGGCGATCCGGTACCCCTGCCCATCGACCGAGGTGATCTGCCGCAGCTTGCCAGCCTGGTCACTCGTCAACAGCCGGTAGTGGATCTCGCGCTGGATCAGTGGCGCCAGCACCGGTATGGCCTCCGGCTCCTCCAGTAGCGCCAGCAGACGCCCGAAGGATTTCAGCAAGGGCGCCGTCATGTTGCCGATCCCGACGCCGGTGCCCGCGCTGCGATCGCGGCTGGGCGGCAAGCCGCTCTGGGTGATCAGCTCGGCCAGCATGCGCAGGTCGAGTTTCAGGGTCAACCCTACGCAGGGCTGCCCGGGGCTCGCCACCAGCACTTCTGAGTTGGCCGGCAGATTGAGCGAGGTGACCAGAAACCGCGAGGGATCGTAGGGGTACCCCTCGCCCCCCACCCACAGCCGCTTCTCGCCCTGGGCGACGAGAATGATGCTCGGCTCGACCATGCACACCACAGGGGGCGAAGGGACCTCGCGCCGAAAGAAGCCGAGCCCGGAGATCGGCGTGGCCGCGTCCCCCGGCTGGGTGATGCGCGCGCCAATGCACTGGGCGAGTGCCTGCTGTAGCGATGCGTTGTGTATCTGCGGGTCTTTCATGCGCTTGCCTCTGCTGCTTCAGCGCACTCTACCCCGCTCCTGCGGAGCTTCCCATCAAATGCCGGCAAGCCCATCGGATCGGGCAAGTAATCCAGCGAATTGCCCTACAGGCGCCGTGGGCCGGTCTGCAAAATGAACCGTGACTCGACTTCAGCGGTGCGCCACCCGGTTGCAATCAGGTGCCGCGCCGAACACCGGAAACAGACCTCATCAAAAACGGAGTGCATGCCATGAACCACTCGTATCCGCGCCTGGGCCTCGTTCCGAGCGCTATCTTCGCCGGGCTCGCCGCCCTTGCCAGCGTGCCGGCAGCGTTGGCCCAGGACTCCCAGCGTGTCACGCCGAACCAGGCCCTGCCGCTCACCCAGGCGTGGGACAAGACCTTCGCGCAAAGCAGCAAGGTCGAGCACCACAAGGTGACGTTCAAGAATCGCTACGGCATCACCCTGGCCGCCGACCTGTATCTGCCCAGGCAACCCACCGACCGGCCACTGCCAGCCCTGGCGGTCAGCGGCCCGTTCGGCGCCGTGAAGGAGCAATCGTCCGGCCTGTACGCGCAGACCCTGGCCGAGCGCGGCTACGTGACGCTGGCGTTCGATCCCTCCTATACGGGGGAAAGCGGCGGCGAACCCCGCGACCTGGCCTCACCGGACATCAACACCGAGGATTTCAGTGCTGCCGTGGATTTTCTCGGCCTGCACAAAGGCGTCGATCGCGACCGCATCGGCATCATCGGTATCTGCGGCTATGGCGGCATGGGCCTGAGCGCCGCGGCGGTCGACACACGCATCAAGGCCGTGGTCACCACGGCCATGTATGACATGTCACGTGTCATGGCCAAGGGCCTGAACGACAGCCTGACCCGGCAGCAACGGGCGCAGACGCTGGACCGGCTGAGCCAGCAGCGCTGGGTCGACGCGCAGAACGGGACGGCGATGCCGGGGCCGCGCATCCTGCCGGAGAAACTCGACGGCGAGGATGGCGAAATCATCGAAGAATTCTTCGGCTACTACCGCACCCCGCGCGGCTTCCACAAGAACTCGCCGAACTCGAACGGAGCCTGGACCGCCACCATGCCCCTGCCGTTCATGAACCTGCCACTGCTGACCCACATCGCCGAGATTGCGCCCCGCCCGGTGCTGATCATCGCCGGTGAAAACGCCCATTCGCGCTACTTCAGCGAAGACGCCTTCGAGGCCGCCGCGCAACCGAAACAGCTGCTGATCGTCAAGGACGCCAACCATGTAGACCTCTACGACCGCATGGACAAGATCCCCTTCGACACCATCAGCGACTTCCTCGCCAAGAGCCTCAAGTAACCGACGCCGGCTCGGGCGGAGCCGCGCGCCGGCATCCGCCAGAGGGTTCTTGCGCCTACCCCCACAGGGCGGCCGGCGTTGTTCTCGGGCCCCTCGCCCGACAGCCACTCGGAAAACGACCAGCGGATTACCCGACACAGGATTTTCATGACCCGCACCCATTCTTCCCCGGCAGCGCCCCACCAATCCTGGGGCGCCGTACTTGCCATGTCGCTCGCCGCCTTCGCCCTGGTGGCCTCGGAGTTCATGCCCGTCAGCCTGCTGACGCCCATCGCGGCCGACTTGCACGTTTCTGAAGGCCAGGCGGGCCAGGGCATCTCGGTATCCGGGCTGTTCGCCCTGCTCACCAGCCTGGTCATCGCCTCGATCGCCGCTCGGGTCGAGCGCAAGCGGCTGCTCTTGTCCCTGACAGCGCTGATGATCGTTTCGGGCACCGTGGTGGCCCTGGCCCCGAGCTACCCGATCTTCATGGTCGGCCGCGCGCTGATCGGTATCGCGATCGGTGGCTTCTGGTCGCTCTCGGCCGCCACCGCCATGGGTCTGGTGCCGGCCGAGCGAGTGCCGCGGGCCCTGGCAGTGGTCAACGGCGGCAATGCCCTGGCCACGGTAATCGCCGCGCCCCTGGGCGCCTTTCTGGGTTCGCTGATCGGATGGCGGGGCGCGTTCTTCTGCATCGTGCCGGTCGCTGCGCTTGCCACGGTCTGGCTGATGCTGAGCCTGCCGTCGATCAGAACGCCGCGCCGCGATGCGGGCAGCAGCGTCCTGCACCTGATGAAACGCATGCCCGTGGCGCTCGGCATGGCCGCGGTGAGCCTGTTCTTCATGGGCCAGTTCATGTTGTTCACGTACTTGCGCCCGTTTCTGGAGTCCGTCACCGGAGCGAGCGTCAACACCCTGTCACTGATTCTGCTGGTGTTGGGCGTGGCAGGTCTGGTGGGCACCCTGGTGATCGAGGTGTTCCTGAGAAAGGGGCTGTATCGCACACTGGTGACGATCCCGCTGTCGATGGCGGCGATCGCCATGGCGTTGCTGGTGTTTGGCGCTTCAACGTCGACCACCACCCTACTCCTGGGTTGCTGGGGGCTGGTCGCCACGGCAGCCCCGGTCGGCTGGTGGACCTGGCTGGCGAACACCCTGCCGGACGATGCCGAGGCAGGCGGCGGCCTGATGGTGGCGGTCATTCAACTGGCCATCGCCCTTGGCGCCACCCTGGGTGGCCTGGCATTCGACCTCAGCGGCCACCGGGCGACCTTCGAACTCAGTGCCGCGATCCTGGTGGCGGCAGCTGTCGTCGCGTACCTGGCGGGGCGCGCCGCATCACGGGCACGGCGCAACGGCCTGATGCCACGCCTGACATGAGGCCTGCAGCATGGCAGGGCGCATCGTTGCAGCGATACAGGGCGCCGAGGCGTGGATGATCACCCGCCCTAAACGACAAAACCCGCACCAGGCGGGTTTTGTCAGCTTGGCTCGAGGCCTGGACTGGTGCCGGAGACAGGAATCGAACCTGCGACCTTCGCGTTACGAGTGCGCTGCTCTACCGACTGAGCTACACCGGCGGGGCTCGCATTATTGGCAAGCGCCGCCTGCCGCTCAAGTGCTTTTTGCGACGCCTGCCGTGGTGGGGCTACTTGACCAGTTCGATGTGCTCGTCATGGATGCGGATCAGGCCCTGCTTGTACAGGCCGCCGATGGCTTTCTTGAAGTTGCCCTTGCTGACCCGGAACATCGCGCTGATACGCTCCGGCGCGCTCTTGTCGCTCAGTTCCAGCACCCCGCCGCTGTCACGCAGGCGCTGCAGGATCTGTTCACCAAGGCTGTCAGCGACTTGCTGGCCGACCGGTTGCAGGGCGAGGCTGATCTTGCCGTCGCTGCGCATTTCCTTGATGAAGCCCGGCTGGCGGATGCCGCCACGCATGTAGCCGATCACTTCGTTCTTGTGGATCAGGCCCCAGTGCTTGCCGTTGATGATCGCCTTGAAGCCCATGTCGGTGGGCTCGACCACCAGCAGGTCGACCTCTTCGCCAGCCTGGTAGGTGGCCGGCACCTTGTCCAGGTAGCGATCCAGGCGCGCGGTGGCGGTGATGCGGCGGCTGCGCTTGTCGACGAACACGTGCACCACGCAGTAATCGCCGATCTGCAGCGGGCGCTTTTCTTCCGAATGCGGCAGCAGCAGGTCCTTGGGCAGGCCCCAGTCGAGAAACAGGCCCACGCGGTTGATGTCGACCACCTTGAGGCTGGCGAACTCGCCGACCTGCACCCTGGGCTTGTCGGTGGTGGCGATCAGCTTGTCTTCGCTGTCCAGGTAGACGAACACGTTGAGCCAGTCGTCCACCTCGCTCGGCGTCTCCTTGGGGATGTAGCGCTTGGGCAGCAGAATCTCGCCGTCCGCTCCGCCGTCCAGGTACAGACCGAAGTCGGTGTGCTTGACGACCTGCAAGGAATTCATACGTCCGATAACAGCCATGGTACCTACCCTCGTTTCCAGGCCGGCAGTGTACAGGACTCGTCGCCGGGAAACCCGGCCGGCGACCGCGACCTCATCCATTGGTCATCGAATGAACAGCTGAGCGCTCAGCGGTGATACAATGGGCGGCCATCTTGATGACTCGAGTAGGCAATATGACCGTCATGCGCGTCAAAGCATCCCACAGCAAAGCCAAGCCCGCCCCTGCGGTGGAAACCAGTGAATCGATCGACGCTCAGGTAGCGGCGTTCCTCAAGTCCGGCGGCAAGATCCAGGAGATCGCCAAAGGCGTCAGTGGCCAGACCAATGGCCCCGCCAGCCGGCACATCACCATTTCCAAAAAGTAATTTTCTGCATCGACCTGCAGCGCCCCACGTCGGGCGCCAGGTCGGCAGTCTCTCCCCCCTCGCCCGTCCGGGCAATGATTTGAACGACTTATTTCCCGTCTTCAGCGCTTGTCGCTGGCGATGAGCACATGCATGTTTCAAAATGATGTCAGCGTTTTTTCAGCGTTCGAGCCCTTGGTCGATCCAAAGGCCTGCTAAAAGCCATCGTCTGTCGATCATCGTTTAAGGAAGATACGTGCGTTCTCTCAGCCCCTGGCTGCAGCGGCCGGCCAGCGCCCTGCTGGTATTGGTCATGCTGTTCATTGCATTGCCGTTACTTGGCCGCTATTCACTGGGCTGGTCGCACCCGTTCGGTTACCTCTCCGACCTGGCGATTGGCAGCCTGCTGCTGTGGCTGGCGCTGCGTCGTCGCCTGTTCTTGGGCATTCCTCTGGCAGTGGCCTGGGTGGTCTTCAACCTGGGCACCGTCGAGCTGGTCAGCGCCGTAGGCCGCATGCCGGAACTGGCGGACCTGCATTACCTGACCGACCCCCAGTTCCTCAGCCACTCGACCCAAGGCGGCGGGCTGACCCATCCCTGGCTGGCCGGCGCGTTGATCCTGGCCGCACTGGCGTTCTTCGTCGTGCTCGCCGCGCGCCCGCCGGCGCGCAAACCGTCGGTTGCCTGGCTGCTGGCCCCCCTGGCGTTGTTCGCCGCCCACGCCGTCTACCAGTACCGCAGCCCCAGCGAAGCGGATCAGTGGGTGCAGTTCAACCTGCCCCACAAATGGCTGGCCGAAGGGCTCAGCCTCGCCCAGCTGGAGGTCGAGGACTGGATGAGCCGCGGCCAGCCCAACAGCCCACCGGATGTCACCGGCCTGACCCGCCTGGACATGGACGGCACGCCGCTGCTGGGGCCAGGCCGTGCCCGCAACGTGCTGATCGTTACCCTGGAAGGCATTCCCGGCGCCTATATCGACGCCAGCCGTCGGGCCATCGGCAGCCATTACCAGGCTGACCTGATGCCGCGCCTGAGCGCCTGGGCCGAGCGCGGCATGCTCACCAGCGACTACGTGCTGCACGCCCACCAGACCATTCGTGGCCTGTACGCGATGCTCTGCGGCGACTACGACAAGCTGGCCTCGGGAACGCCCAAGGGCCTCGAGCTGCTGGGCAATGCCGAGCGCGCCGCCCAGTGCCTGCCGGCCCAGTTGCGTGACAACGGTTTCAGTACGCATTTTCTGCAGGGCGCCGGGCTGCGTTTCATGGCCAAGGACCAGATCATGCCGCGCATGGGTTTCGACAAGACCCTGGGCCGCGACTGGTTCCGCAACACGCCGTACCTCGACTTCGCCTGGGGCATGGACGACCGCGCCTATTTCGAAGGCGCCCTGAGCTACGTCGATGGCCTGCGCAAGCACAAGACCCCGTGGATGCTGACCCTGCTGACCGTCGGCACCCACCAGCCCTATTCCGCGCCGGCCGATTACCTGGAGCGCCATGACAGCGCCAAGCAGGCCGCCATCGCCTACCTCGACGATGCCATTGGCGACTTCCTCGACGGCCTGCACCAGCGCGGCGTGCTCGACGACACCCTGGTGGTGGTGACCTCCGACGAATCCCACGGTATCGAGAACGTGCGCCTGGCGTCGGCCTGGGGTTTCAATCTCATGCTGGCGCCCGAGCAGGCGCAGTTGCCGTCGCTCAAGAGTGGCGTCTACGGGCATATCGACCTGACCGCCTCGATTCTCGACTACCTGGCCCTGCCGCTGCCGGCGAACATCGCCGGACGCTCGATGCTGCGTGACTACCCCCATGGCCGCCAGATCATCTCCTACACCAACGGCCTGCTGCGCGAGCACGACGGCCAGGGCACGCTGACCGAATGCAACTTCCAGCAGGTCTGCCGGCGCTACGCCAGCCCGGGGTTCATCGCCGAGCACGCCGAGTACCTGGGCCGGGTCAGCGGCAAGCCGGCGCGCCAGGTGAGCCTGCGTGCCGAGCTGCTGGATCGCTCATTGACCGATGGCCAGGACAACCAGGTGCTGCAGTTCGCCAGCAACGAGCGCATTCGCCTGCGCACCACACCGGGCGATGACTGGGCCGACAACCTGATCGGCGCCCAGTACTTGGAACTGCCCAAGGGCACCCAGACCCGCGTGACCCTGAAGATCAACGCGCTGAGCATGAGCGAAGCCGGCGCCACCCTGCGCCTGAAGACCAAGGAATTCGACCGGGACGTGCTGATCAACGTCCCACCGATACCGCGATTGAAGAAGGGCCGGCCGGTGGAGCTGAGCTTCGCCTTCGACAACCTGGATACCCGCAAGGCGTTCTCCTTCCACCTGGTCGGCGAAGGCCAGGGGGCCATCGAAATCACCGATTTCCGCGTCGAGACGCGCCCGATCGAGACCGAGATGCTGGCTGCCAAGGTCGAGGAAGAGCCCGAAGAGCTGACCCAGTGACGAGTCAGCTCAATACTGGGCGTAGCGGCGTTCGATCTCCCGGTACTCGCCGCTGGTGATGATGGCGCCAAGGCCGCGGTCGAAGCGATCGCGCAGCGATCGATCCCGCAGCCCCAGCTGATAGGGCCTTGGCGGGAACGGCGGGTACTCGATGATCGGCTGGCCGACATTCACCTGGCGATACAGGTCCCGGTTGAAATAGCGAAGGATCCGCCGGCCAGCGACCACCACGTCCACCCGGCCGCTGTACAGAAAACGGTTGCAGGCGATCTGCTGGGCTTCCTCGTGATAGCGCGGATTGCCCTCGCCGCGCCGACCCTACCCATCAGCCTGGCAGGTCAGCACGTGTATGCACGGTCTCGGCCAGTGCGCAGGAGGGTATCAGACCAGCGTCGCCCGTGGCGCCAGCCCATCGAACACCTCGGGCGTCAACGCCGCCAGGCCATGGCGGTCGAGCACCTCACGGGGGTGTTCCTCGCCCGGGAAGGTGCTGTCGATCATGCTCAGCAGTTGCGCGCCGCGCGGGGTGAGCACGAAGTTCTCGCCATTGCCGCCCTCAGCCTCGGGGCGTGGTGCGATGAAACCGCCGTCGAGCAGCGTGGCCTCGTAGTCGTCGGCCTGGGCCTTGAGCGAATCGAGGTTGTCGATCGGCTTGCCGGCCTGTTGCAGCGCCTCTGCCAGTTCCTCGGCGCAGCGGCGTGGCACGAATGGCTGGCCGGCGCCGGTCTGCACCTCGTGGAGCATGCGCTCGACAAGGTCCCAGTTATGCGTTTGCTGGTGAGTCGTCATCGCCTGTTCTCCTCTTGTCTTCGGCGCTTCACGCGCCTGTAGAGGTGTGACGCCGGCGCCGTGAACAAGGTTCGGGCTATCTGCCGAACGCAGCCTGAACCAAGGCCTGCGCCACCAGTCTGAGCCGCATCCCCCTGCACAAAGGATTTCTGCCATGCTCCGCCGGCCCCTGCTGCGCCCCGTCTTCAGCGCTCTGCTCGTGGCAGGCATCGTGCCCACGGCACTGGCGGCCGAGCCGCTGCGGCTCAAGCACCTGTATCGCTGCGAAGACGTGCTCGACACCCAGCGCCAGACCTTCTGCCTCACGGCCAGCGGGGTGTCCGACGGCCAGTTGCAGGTACTGCTCGATGGCAAGCCACTGCCCGCCAGCGCTGTGAAACGTGAAGACGGGCTGCGTATCACCCTCGAGAGCAAGCGCTACCAGAGCGGCCCGCTGTGGCTGAAACAGGGCGGCGAGGTGAGCAATCCGGTGTGGCTGTCGATGGCCGGCAGCCACGTTGTGGCTGCCAGGCCAGGTGAAGTGGCAGAGAACACGGACGGCCTCAACACCTATGTCGACCTGGTCAGCGTGGTCATCGAGGAAGATGCCGAGGGCCTGGACACCGCCAAGGCGCTGGCCAAGAAATACGGCGCCGAGGTGGTCGGCGCGATTGCGCCGCTCAATACCTATCAGCTGCGCCTGCCGGCCAAGGATCTGGTTCAGCGTGACGCCATGGTGCTGCGCCTGGGCAGCGAGCTGAGCGTGGATGCCGTGGTGATCGAGGAATCCTCCGCCGAGGAGCAGGAAGCGCCGGCGGGCGCGAGCCAGGAAGAGCAGCTGGGCGAAGAGGAATGGGCCGCCAACCGCTTCGTCGATGCGGTCAACTATTACCAGCGGCGGATTCCCTCCAAGCGCGCGCCCATCGACACCCAACCGGTACGCATCGGCCTGATCGAGCGCAGCGTCGATTTCGATGCGCCGGACTTCAAGGATTACCTCGGCGCCGCCGAGCGCCAGGGCCACACACCGCATACCCGCCTGTACAGCCGCGATGCCGACAAGCCGGACGGCCACGGCTCCACCGTGGCCGGCATCCTCGCCGCACGCTGGAACGATGGTGGCAACACCGGTTTCCTGCGCGGCCTGGACGGCGCCGGCCCGGGCTTCGAGGTGATCGTCGACCGCAACTCCGATGCCGGCATCACCGCCAACATCGCCGCCTCGGTCAACCTGGTCGAGGACGGCGTGCGGGTGCTGAACTGGAGCTGGGGCATTCACCGCATCGGCGCGAAGAACATTCACGGCGACGAGATCGACTCGCTGGTGCGCTCGGGTGTGGCCATGAGCGGCTACGAAGAGCTGCTGGAGGAATTCTTCCTGTGGTTGCGCCGCGAGCACCCGGATGTGGTGGTGGTCAATTCCGCCGGCAACGGCGCCTCGTTCTCCGGTGCCGACGATTACCGCCTGCCCTCCTCGTTCGTCACCGAGCAGCTGTTCGTGGTCGGTGGCCACCAGCGCAGCGAGCGCAAGGACGTCGCCGTGGATGATCCGGCCTACGTCAAACGGCGCAGTTCATCCAACGTCGACACCCGCGTGGACATCACCGCGGCGGCCTGCGTGCGTGCCTCCACCGCCGAGGAGAACCAGCAGGGCAGCGTGCATTGCGGCACCTCCTACGCCACGCCGTTGGTGGCCGGCGTGGTGGCCGCGCTGATGTCGATCAACCCGGATCTGCACCCCGATCAGCTGCGCATGCTGCTGCGTCGCAGCGCCATGACCATAGGCGAAGAATTCGATTTCGAGCCTACCGATGCCGACGACCTGACCGCGCCGATCCTGCCTTCGGAGCGCGGCTTCGACCTGCACGACAAGGACATCGGCCGCTCCGCCCGGCTGGACATGCAGAAGGCGCTGGACCTGACCGTCAGAAGCCTGAACAACAAGCAGTAACCCTGAACCTTGACGGCTGGCGGGCACTCAACCGCTCGAACAGGAAGGCGTGAGGATTGGAGCATGATCAAACATATCGCACCGCTTTGCGGCCTGGCTCTCGCCCTCTACGGCGTAGGCCAGGCGCAAGCCTGCACGGCCGACGAGGCGACCGCAAAGGCCCAGGAACTGGCAGCCAAGATCGAGGAAATCACCCAGCGCGACCCGGAGCGGGCCGCGGTACTGCGTCAGGAACTCAAAGAGGCGCCGCCGCAAAGCGCCGGTCAGCATGCCACCGACTGCGACGCCTATGACCAGCGCCTGCAGGAGCTGGAAGACATCGGCGGCGAGGTCGAGGAACAGGTGCGGTAGCCGGTCACCGGCAATCGTTGACGGTGACCGGAGTACCCATCAGGCGTCGGTCGACGGCGCCTTGCGCTTGAGCGGCGCCAGGCCGTCCTGGCTGACCAGGCCTGCATCGCTCTTCGGCTTGTTCACCGTGTTGCGCTTGGCCGGAGTTTTCGCCGCGGGTTTCTTGGCGTTCTTCTTGCCGGTTTTCGGGTCGACCTTTTTCTTCTTGGTGCCGGCGGCCTTGCCGGACGCCTTGAGGTTCTTCGGCCCCTGGTAGCTGCCCTTGAGCTCCTTGACGGTACGTTTCTCGAAGCGCTGCTTGAGGTAGCGCTCGATGCTCGACATCAGGTTCCAGTCGCTGTGGGTGATCAGCGAGATGGCCAGGCCTTCGGCGCCGGCCCGCCCGGTACGCCCGACACGGTGCACGTATTCGTCACCGGAGCGCGGCATATCGAAGTTGATCACCAGATCCAGGCCCTCGACATCCAGCCCGCGGGCGGCCACGTCGGTGGCGACCAGCACCTTGACGGCGCCCTGTCGCAGGCGATCGATGGCCAGCTTGCGATCCTTCTGATCCTTCTCGCCGTGCAGCACGAAGGTCTTGAATTCCTTGGCCACCAGCTTGCCGTACAGGCGGTCGGCCTGGGCACGGGTGTTGGTGAAGATGATCGCCTTGTCGTAGGTCTCGTTGCTCAGCAGCCACTCGACCAGCTGTTCCTTGTGGTAGTTGTGGTCGGCGGTGATGATCTGCTGACGGGTGCCTTCGGCCAGTTCGCTGACGCGGTTGAGCTGCAGGTGCGTGGGCTCGCGCAGCACCTTGGCGACCACCTCACGCAGGCCGGCACCACCACTGGTGGCGGAGAACAGCAGGGTCTGGTGCTCACGGCCGCACAGCTCGGCCAGGCGCTGCACGTCCTCGGCGAACCCCATGTCGAGCATGCGGTCAGCCTCATCGAGCACCAGCACCTCGACGTCGTCGAACAGCAGGTTGCCGGCGTTGGCATGCTCGATCAGCCGGCCGGGGGTGCCGATGACGATATCGATCTTGCGCAGCATGGCGGCCTGCACCTTGAAATCCTCGCCGCCGGTGATCAGCCCGGCCTTGAGGAAGGTGTACTGGGCGAAGCGCTCGACTTCCTTGAGGGTCTGCTGGGCCAGTTCGCGGGTCGGCAGCAGGATCAGCGCACGCACGCTGACGCGGGCAGTGGAGCTGCCGTCACCGAGCAGGCGATTGAGCATCGGCAATACGAAGGCGGCGGTCTTGCCGCTCCCCGTCTGGGCGATCACCCGCAGGTCCTTGCCTTCCAGCGCCGGGGGAATCGCAGCGGCCTGCACCGGGGTCGGCTCGGTGAATTTGAGCTCGGCCACGGCTTTGAGCAGGCGTTCATGCAGGGCAAATTGGGCAAACACGGGGCAACCTCGATGCAAATGCTAAATCAGCCGCATAGGTTACCGCGTTCGCGCCTCGGGGCCGAATGCTTTCTCTGAGCGGTTAGTCGAAAGCACTCAAACCGCGGTGTGCATGCGCCGCTGCTTGATCAGCAAGCGGCCGCTATCCCAGCCCACCAACACCACGGCCACCCAGATCGGCAGGTAGGTCATGAACTGGTCCGGATCGAACCGTTCGCCGAGAAACAGCAGGCTGAACGCAAACAGCAGCACCGGCTCCACGTAGCTGAGAATGCCGAACAGCCCCAGCGGCAGCAGGCGCGACGAGGCCATCATGAGCGCCAGGGCGATGGTGCCCAGCAGCGCCATGCCCGGCACCATCCACCACAGGCGCGGATGCTCGACGAACATGCCGGCCGGCGCCCAATGGACGATCAGCCAGATGGCCAGGGGCGCCAGCACCAGCATCTCCAGCACCAGCCCGGGCAGCGCGTCCAGGCGCATCCAGCGGCGCAGCATGAAATACGGCGGGTAGCCCAGGGCCGTGACCAGGGTGACCCAGGAAAATGCCTGGGACTGCCACAGCTCGTGCAGCACCCCGGCCAAGGCACAGGCCACGGCGAGCCGCTGCAGCGGGCGCAGGCGCTCGCCATAGAACACCCGACCAGCCAGCACCATGGCCAGGGGCAGCAGGAAGTAACCCAGGGACACGTCGAGCATATGGCCGGTCAGCGGTGCCCACACGAACAGGAACCACTGCAGGCCGATCAGCGCCGCGGCCAGTGGCAATGCGGCCAGCAGCAGCGGCTCGCGGCCCAGGCGCTGCAGGGCGCCCAGCAGCAACGGCCATTGACGCAACAGGGTGAGCAGCAACAGCACGGCCGGAATCGACCACAGCACACGCTGGGCGAACACCTGGAAACCGTCCAGCGGCGTGAGCATCTGCACGTAACCGGGAATCAGGGCGAAGAGGATCGAGGCGCTGACAGAGAACAGCACGCCGGGTCCGGAAAGCGTCATCGCACACCTCGAAGATAGGAAAGTCGCCCCGAGCCGCTCAGCCGCTCGGGCCGTGGCACCACGCCGGCTGTCAGGCGAGCAGCGCTGCACGGATCGGCGGCGCACCATAACGGTTCGCTGGCCGGCAGACAATCCGCGCGGCATGCCGCCCCCGCGGTGGCTGACAGCCGCCTGCGCCAGGGGGAGGCTGCCCGGCTGGCATCCGATAGGAAACGTTGATTATTCGTGGATAATCATCGATGAAGTTGATTTGTTCGGCCGCTGACCCTAGTCTGACCAGCCTATTGAGGCTGGCAGTCGAGCTGCACGCGCAGGCGGATGATGCTGCGCGCGAATTTCACCGTGAGGTTGCCGCTCTGCCCGGCCGCCAGCTTGACGCTACGGGTGCGCGGCGCTTCGGGGCCGTTGCGAAACACCGCCTTGCAGGAGGCGGCCTGCTGGCCGTAGTTCTGCACCCGTACGGCAGCCATGTTGTGATCGATTTCCTGGGTACTCGCCGACACTTCGGCGCCGTTGAACTGCTTTTCCAGCTCGATGGGATAGGCCTGCACCGCTAGCGGCACGCAGGCGATCAGTACGCAACAGAGTTTTTTCATGGCCAGCCTCCGAGGTGAGCCGTCAGTTTAGAGCCAGGGCCCGTTCGTGCACAGCCGCTGGTCAAGGAGAACAGATGAAGGCTCCACGCGTTACCCTCGACCAATGGCGCACCCTGCAGGCCGTGGTCGACCACGGCGGCTTCGCCCAGGCGGCCGAGGTGCTGCACCGCTCGCAGTCGTCGGTCAGCTACACCGTGGCGCGCATGCAGGAACAACTGGGCGTGCCGCTGCTGCGCATCGACGGGCGCAAGGCGGTGCTCACCGAAGCCGGCGACGTGCTGCTGCGCCGTTCCCGGCAACTGGTCAAGCAGGCCAGTCAGCTCGAAGACCTGGCCCACCACATGGAACAGGGCTGGGAGGCCGAGGTGCGCCTGGTGGTCGACGCCGCCTACCCCAGCGCCCGCCTGGTGCGTGCCCTGACCGCCTTCATGCCGCAGAGCCGTGGCTGCCGGGTGCGCCTGCGCGAGGAGGTGCTGTCCGGCGTGGAGGAGGTGCTCAAGGAAGGTGTCGCGGACCTGGCGATCAGCGCCTACAACATTCCAGGCTTTCTCGGCTCGGAAATGAGCCCGGTGGAATTCCTCGCCGTGGCCCATCCCGATCACCCGCTGCATCGCCTGCAGCGCGAGCTCAATTTCCAGGACCTGGAAACCCAGATGCAGGTGGTGATTCGCGACTCCGGGCGCCACCAGCCCCGCGATATGGGCTGGCTTGGCGCCGAGCAGCGCTGGACGGTGGGCAGCCTGGCCACGGCGGCGACCTTCGTGGGCAATGGCCTGGGCTTCGCCTGGCTGCCGCGGCACATGATCGAGCGCGAACTCAGGGATGGCCTGCTCAAGCCGCTGCCGCTGGACAAGGGCGGCAACCGCAAGCCGGTGTTCTTTCTCTACGCCAGCAAGGACAAGGCCCTGGGCCCGGCCACGCAGATCCTTACCGACCTGATCCAGCGCTTCGACTCTGCGCCGCTCGACGCCGCTCCCGTTACGCCGGCCTGAGCCAATGGCCTTTTTCGAGCACCGCGGCTGCCGGCTGTACTTCGAGGAGCACGGCGCGGGATCGCCAGTGCTGCTGCACGGCCTGGGCTCCAGCACCCTGGATTGGGAGCTGCAGATTCCCGCCCTGGCCGCCCGCCATCGGGTGATCGCCGACTCACGCCATGCCACGCCGCTCGACCAGCCCGAACACTTCAACCGCAGCCTGCTTGCCTTTCTGCAGGAAGTCGAAAACACTGCCGCCACCTCATCCAAGGATTAGACCCGATGCTGAAGAAACTCGCCCTTACCGCCTGCTCGCTGCTGTTCACCGCCCACCTGATGGCCGCGGAAAACCCCACGGTGCTGCTGACCACCAGCCTGGGTGAAATCGAGGTGCAGCTCGACGAGCAGAAAGCGCCGATAAGTACCCGAAACTTTCTCGCCTACGTGGACAGCGGCTTCTACAAGGGCACCGTGTTTCACCGCGTGATTCCGGGCTTCATGGTGCAGGGCGGCGGCTTCGACGAGAACCTGCGCCAGAAGCAGACCCAGGCGCCGATCAAGAACGAAGCCGACAACGGCCTGCACAACGTGCGCGGCACCCTGGCCATGGCCCGTACCCAGGTACGCGACTCGGCCACCAGCCAGTTCTTCATCAACCACACCGACAATGCCTTCCTGGATCACGGCTCGCGCGACTTCGGCTACGCGGTGTTCGGCAAGGTGACCCGCGGCATGGAAGTGGTCGACCGTATCGCCCAGGTGCGCACCGCCAACCGTGCCGGCCAGCAGAACGTGCCGGTCGACCCGGTGGTGATTCTCGACGCCAAGCGCCTCTGATACTGCTACCCTCCTCCAGGTAACCCATGTGCCAGGGCACGTGGGTTTACCTCAGCGCCCCGCGCGCCTGCCCCTCGGCAGCCCTCTCCATTCGCCACTCCATCATCCGCCAGAGCAGACTGCACCCCATGTTGTTTCGCCGCTTCGAAAACCTCATCGACGTCTTCAAACCCAGCCCCGACGTGGCGCCGCCCAGCGGCATGCTGCGCTTCTACGCCCATTACCTGAAGCAGGTATGGCCGCTGATGGTGGTGGTACTGGTGGTCGGGTTCTTCGCCGCGGTGATCGAAGTGGCGCTGTTCAGCTTTCTCGGCCAGTTGATCGACATGGCCCAGGCCACTGCCGATGCGCGCACCTTCTTCGCCGAGCACCAGGGCAAGTTGCTGTGGATGGCCCTGGTGGCGCTGATCATCAGGCCGCTGGTATTCGGCCTGCACAACCTGTTGACGCACCAGGCGATCAACCCGGGGCTGACCAACCTGATCCGCTGGCAGAACCACCGCTACGTGCTCAAGCAGAGCCTGAATTTCTTCCAGAACGACTTCGCCGGGCGCATCGCCCAGCGCGTCATGCAGACCGGCCCATCACTGCGCGACTCGGCCATGCAGGTGATCGACGCCCTGTGGCACGTGGTGGTCTACGCCGGCAGCGCGCTGTACCTGTTCGCCGCCGCCGACCTGCGGCTGATCGTGCCGCTGACGCTGTGGATCATCGGCTACAGCGCGGCACTCTGGTATTTCGTGCCACGCATCAAGGAGCGTTCGGCCGCTGCCTCGGCGGCGCGCTCCAAGGTCATGGGCCGGGTGGTCGATGGCTACAGCAACGTGGCCACGCTCAAGCTGTTCGCCCATTCCCGTGAGGAAGAAACCTACGCCCGCGAGGCCATGCAGGAGCTGCTCGACAAATTCCGCCTGCAGTCGCGCACCATCACCAGCCTGGATTTCCTGATCACCTGCATGAACGGCCTGCTGATCGTCGGCACCGGCGCCCTGGCCCTGTGGCTGTGGAGCGAATCGCTGATCAGCACCGGCGCCATCGCCCTGGCGCTGGGCCTGGTGATCCGCATCAACAACATGGCCGAATGGATCATGTGGGTGGTCAATGGCATCTTCGAGAACGTCGGCACCGTGCAGGACGGCATGCAGACCATCGTCCAGCCGCGCCACGTGCTCGACCACGAAGACGCCAGGCCCCTTGAGGTTCAACAGGGCGGCGTACGCTTCGACGCCGTGCACTTTCACTACGGCAAGCAGGGCGGCGTGATCAGCGGCCTGGACATCAACATTCGCCCCGGAGAGAAGATCGGCCTGGTCGGTCCTTCCGGTGCCGGCAAGTCGACCCTGGTCAACCTGTTGCTGCGCCTCTACGACCTGGAAAGCGGGCGCATCCTCATCGACGGCCAGGACATCGCTGAGGTCAGCCAGGAAAGCCTGCGCGCCAATATCGGCGTGGTTACCCAGGACACCTCCCTGTTGCACCGCTCGATCCGCGACAACCTGCGCTACGGCCGCCCCGACGCCAGCGATGAAGAGCTCTGGGCCGCTGCCCGCAAGGCCCGCGCCGATGGTTTCATCGCCGCCCTCGACGACAGCCAGGGCGGCCTGGGCTTCGAGGCCCAGGTGGGCGAGCGTGGCGTCAAGCTCTCCGGTGGTCAGCGCCAGCGCATCGCCATCGCCCGGGTGCTGCTCAAGGACGCGCCGATCCTGGTGCTCGACGAGGCCACCTCGGCGCTGGACTCGGAAGTCGAATCGGCGATCCAGGAAAGCCTCGACAGCCTGATGGACGGCAAGACGGTGATCGCCATCGCCCACCGCCTGTCGACCATCGCGCGCATGGATCGCCTGGTGGTGATCGACAAGGGCCAGGTGATCGAGACCGGTACCCATGCCGAGCTGATCGCCCGCGGTGGCCTGTACGCGCGCCTGTGGCAGCACCAGACCGGCGGCTTCGTCGGCGTCGACTGAGACCGGGTGGGCGCTCGTCCGGCGCGGCTGCCAGCGGCAAACTAGTTAGCTAGCTAACAGATATCAATTTTCATGATACCCACTAACGAGACCATCAATTTCCGCCGCTTCGGCTTTGCTGGTCATATGAGTCCACCAGGCAACGCAATCGAAATGGGTCGATGCGGTTGCCGGCCATCGAACCATCGAGGACTCCATCATGAAAGTCGCAACCGCTATTACCGCCCTGCTCTCCAGTCTCGCCCCTGCCGTGTTCGCAGCCGATATCCAGAACAAACCGGGTGCCGGCCTGCCGACCGAGGATTACCACTACGGCATGAAAGTCGATGTACAGAAGGTGCTCTACCGCACCGACGTTTCCGACAAGCGAGGCGTGGTGCCGGTGATCATGGTCTACACCGACAGCCAGGGTGAAACCCACAAGATGCGTTTCCTCGAGTGGGGCGGCCGTTACGATGGTTGATCGGGCGCATGCTGCACGCTGCGGGCAACCGCAGCGCGCCGCTCACGCCTGCCGGTAAGGCAACATGGCCCGCGCCTGTTCGGCATAGGCCAGCACACCCAGCCGTTCCTCCTGCAGAAACCCCGCCACCGCATCACGCAAGCCCTCGTGCACCAGGTAGTGCCAGGAGTGGGTGAGGGTCGGCTCGAAGCCACGAATCAGCTTGTGCTCACCCTGGGCACCGGCATCGAAGCGCTGCACCCCCTGGGCGATCGCCTGCTCCATGCCCTGATAGAAGCAGGTCTCGAAGTGCAGCCGGTCGAACTCGGCCAGGCAACCCCAGTAACGCCCATACAGGCTGTCGCCACCCTGCAGGCTGAAGGCCATGGCCACTGGCTGCGCAGCGCGGCAGGCCAGCACCACGCGAATCGCCGCAGGCATGCGCTCGGCCAGCAGGCTGAAGAACTCCCGGGTCAGGTAGGGCCGCTGGCCACGCAGGTGGTAGGTATTGGCGTAACAGTGGTAGACGAAATCCCACTCTGCCTCGCTCAACTGGTGCCCCTCGCGCCAGTCGAACGCGATGCCCTGCCCGGCCAACTGCTCACGCTCCTTGCGCATCTGCTTGCGCTTGCGCGAGCTCAGGGTGTCGAGAAAATCCTGAAAATCCCGGTAGCCGCGGTTGTGCCAGTGGAACTGGCAGCCCAGGCGCTGCAGCCAGCCAGCCCGATCTTGCAGCACCTGGTCGCCGGCGGCATCGGTGAAATTCACGTGCAGGCTGGAGAGCCCCTGCTCCTCCAGCGTTGCCGTGACGCCATCGAGCAGCTGCCCTGCCGCCGCGGGCGAACCCAGCAGGCGCTGCCCCGTCACCGGCGAAAACGGAATGGCGCCGAGCAGCTTGGGGTAATAGCCGATCCCGGCGCGGCGGCAGGCGTCGGCCCAACCGTGATCGAACACGTATTCGCCCTGGGAATGGTATTTGACGTAGGCCGGCAGCGCCGCCAGGGGCTGCCCTTGTGCACCGAGCAACAGCTGATGGGCAGCCTGCCAGCCACTGCGCCCACCGACACTGCCGCTGTCCTCCAGGCTGGTCAGAAAGGCATGGCGCAGAAACGGCTGCTCGCTGGACAACAGCGCATCCCAACTCGCAGCCGGCACGCCGTGCAAGGAATCAGCGAGAACAAGGGTCATAGCAAGGCTCCAGCAGGAAATATCCAGGGCAGGTCGCGGGACTGCAACCAGCATGATGCCGTCGCATATGGGCGACCACAACCGCCGCCATCCTCAAACTTTAATAATCGACCTATAAGGTTCGGCCGCGTGATTACGCCCCTTCCACACCCCTTCCGGCGCCCGCCAAAAAAGCCTCATATCCGGCGCAACCTTCTGATTTTCAAAAAGTTCCCCAGACTTGAAAATGTCACGCCACAGCAAGCCTTCTGTCACATCCGATTTCCATAATCGCCTCCGTCCAAACCGACGATGTCATGCCACCGGCACTGACGGCGTTTCATAAACGAAGGAGCTTTTTTCAATGAAGATGAAGTTGATTGCGGTTGCTGTTGGTGCTGCCCTGTCGGTACCTGCTGTGGCAATGGCAGACGTGAGCATCTACGGCCGTGCGCACGTATCGGTTGACTACCTCGATGACGGTGCCCGTTATTCCGAAACCAACCTGTCGAGCAACTCCTCGCGTCTGGGCTTCAAGGGCGACCATGAAATCAACCCGGATCTGAAAGCCTTCTTCCAGATCGAACAACAGATCAACTTCACCACTGGCTCGTCCGATGGCGGCACCAGCTTTGCCACCCGCGATACCTTCGTGGGGCTGGGCGGCAACTTCGGCGCCATTCAGGTCGGCCGTTTCGACAGCCCGTTCAAAGTCGCTCGCGGCCCGTTCAACCTGTTCGGTGACCAGGTCGGCGACATGAACAACCTCGCCCGCGTCACTGCCGGCCGCCTCGACGAGCGTTACGACAACACCATCCAGTACACCACCCCCGACTTCAGCGGCTTCAACGTCAAAGTGGCCTATTCGATGTACCGCGGCCAGTCGCTCAACATCACCGACACCACTGCGAACAACGAAGACAGCGACGCCTTCAGCACCTCGCTGAACTACCTCGGCGGCCCGCTGGAAGCCTCCCTGGCCTACGAGAAAGTCGAAGAAGACACCCTGCGCGGCGAAGCCGACTCCATCCGCGCCGCTGTCGCCTACAAGATCGTCGACAACTTCAAGCTGGTCGGTTTCTACCAGACCACCGATTTCGAAGGCGTCAGCACCACCACTTCCGCTCAACGTGATCAGGGGACTTTCGACGTCTATGGTCTGGGTGGCGAATTCGCCGTTGCCAAGAACACCGCGCTGAAAGCCACCTGGATGACCAACGACAGCGACGCCGATGATTCCGACGCCACCATGTGGGTCGTAGGCATCGAGCACAAGCTGGACAAGGCCGTACGCGTCTATGCCAACTATGCGGTAGTGGATAACGACGACAACGTCGCCTACTCGCCGTGGATGCAATCCCGTACCGCTAACCCGCAGAACCAGTCAGTCGTCAACGGCGTGAACGAAGCCGCTGGTGAAAAAGCCGCCGGCTTCACCGTAGGTCTGCGCTACGACTTCTGATCCCGCCCGCGGATTGGAATGAAAACGAGCCGGGCTGTTCTTCGAGAGCAGCCCGGCTTGTCATTTAACTGACACCTCTCCGTCTTATTCTCGCGTTCGAAATGTAACCGTCCCCGTACCGCCGCCACCGGCGGGTCTTCTCCCTAGGAGTCTTCATGCGCCGTTTGTTCGTTATTGCCCTGGCCGGGCTGCTGGCCGCTTGCGCTCAGCAGCCCAAAGTTCAGCTGTATTCCGGTGCACCTCAGCCGCAGAGCGAAGTGCTGACTGTCGTGGTACCTGGCGAGCTGGAAATCCGCAGCATCAACGGCCAGCCCTACAAGGCGGCCAATGCTGCCTACAACTTGGATGACAAGCAGCTGCTGCTGCAGCCGGGTGCCTATCAGGTTCAAGCCTTCTACAAGAATGGCTTCGACGTTGCCGGCGGTATCAGCCATGAAATAGTGCGCAGCCGCACCGCAATCTTCGACATCGATGGCAAAGCGGGCGACGTGTGGCGCCTGGAATTCGACCGCCCGCAGAACCTGGCCGAAGCCAAGAAGTTCGAAGAAGAATTCAAGGCCTGGGCGGTGAACACGCGCACTGGCGAACGGGAACAGGCCCAAGAGGGTAATCGCAACGTTTCGGCACTCGCGGCCCTGATGGGCACCAGCGAAATCGCCGCTCAGCCCACTACCGTCGCCCCGCTGGGCAATGCTCCGGCACAAGCCGCTCAGCCGGTGGCGCTGCAGCCTGCGCCGGCCCAGGCTGCCGCCCTGCCGCACAACGACGCCACCCTGACCACACTGCAGCAAATGTGGAACCTGCTGACCCCGGAAAGCCGCGCCGCCTTCCTGAAATGGGCCAAGCAGTAAGCGATGAACCGAGCTCCTGCCACCGGCGGGAGCTCATCCTCAGCGCTCATACACCTCACCGCACTCAGCGTTTGCGCAGAATCACGCTGCCGATCGAGTAGCCGGCGCCAAACGAGCTGAGCACACCCAGGGTGCCTGTCGGCAGATCATCCTGGTGCTTGTGCAGGGCAATCACCGAGCCGGCCGAACTGGTATTGGCGTAGGTGTCGAGAATCACCGGCGCCTCATGGGCCTCCGGGTCACGGCCCAGCAGCTTGCGAGCGATCAGCTGGTTCATGTTGAGGTTGGCCTGGTGCAGCCAGAAGCGCTTCACATCGGCCACATCCAGGCCATTGTCCTGCAGGTGGGCGGCGATCAGTTCGGCCACCATCGGGCAGACCTCCTTGAACACCTTGCGCCCTTCCTGCACGAACAGCCGACCTTCGGCCACTGCACCTGCCTCGTCGGCGGCGCGGTTGAGAAAGCCGAAGTTGTTGCGGATGTTGTTGGAAAACTGGGTCAGCAGCTTAGTGCCGACGATCTCGAACTGGTGCTCGGAGGTCGCCAGGTCCGCGCGCTCCAGAATCACCGCCGTGGCCGCGTCGCCAAAGATGAAATGGCTGTCGCGGTCGCGGAAGTTCAGGTGCCCGGTGCAGATCTCCGGGTTGACCATCAGGATCGCCCGCGCCTGGCCGAGTTGAATGCTGTTGGCCGCAGCCTGGATGCCGAAGGTCGCCGAGGAACAGGCCACGTTCATGTCGAAGCCGAAGCCCTGGATACCCAGCGCCGCCTGCACTTCGATAGCCACCGCCGGGTAGGCGCGCTGCAGGTTGGAACAGGCGACGATCACCCCGTCGATGTCCGCGGCCGTCTTGCCGGCACGGGCCAGCGCCTCTTCGGCGGCCGCCACCGCCATTTCGCAGAGAATGCCCCACTGCTCGTTATCCCGCTCGGGGATCGAGGGCACCATGCGTTGCGGGTCGAGGATGCCCTGCTTGTCGATCACGAAACGGCTCTTGATGCCCGAGGCCTTCTCGATGAAGGCGCTGTTCGACTCGTTCAGCGCCTCGATCTCGCCGCGTTCGATGGCCGCGGCGTTGTCCGCATTGAACTGCTGCACATAGGCATTGAAAGACGCCACCAACTCGTCGTTGGAGATGCTGTTGGCCGGGGTATAAAGGCCCGTACCGCTGATGACGACGTTATGCACGCTGCTTCCTCTTGTTCATGGCGATGGCCTGGCAGACCGCGGCGAAGGGCCGGCGGCACCGGTGCACGGGCGAGCGACACACGTCGCTTCACAACCCGTTTTCACTGGCGCCCAAGTGTGCCACAGGCCTGGGGGTCTCGCCCATTGGGCAGATAAGCCGGGAATCGAAGACGCGGTCATCGAAGATCGTCGCGGGTCTGCGCCAGCAGCCAGTCACGAACCATCGCGAAGGGTGCCTGCTGCCTGACGCGCCGTGGGCCGAGCAGATAGAACCCGCGGTCGTCCCGCAACGTGGCGTCAAAGGGGTTGATCAGGCGCCCGGCCTGAATGTCCCGGGCGACAAAAAAACGATTGGCCAAGGCAATGCCCTGGCCCGCGATCGCCGCCTCGATGGCCAGTGACGTCTGGTTGAAGCGCACGCTTCTGGCAGAGGCCTGCAGCGCGTCGGGGAACAGCAGGTCGAGAAACCGCGGCCAGAGGTTGTGGGCGTCATGCAGCAAGGGATAACGCGCCAGGGTCTGCAGGTCGTCCGCAGCGCCCAGGCGTTCGAGCAACCCGGGGCTCACCACGGCGACAATCGCCTGCTCCAGCAACAGCTCGGCGTGCAGGCCAGGGCCGAACGGCGGGCAGCCATAACGCACGGCCATATCCACACCATCGTTGTGAAAGCTGGAAAGCCGCTCGCTGGCGAGGATTCTCAGGTCGACGTCCGGGTGACGCGCCGAGAAGTCCGGCAGTCGCGGAATCAGCCATTTCGAGGCGAATGTCGGCGTCACGCTGATCGTCAGGTGCGAGGGCGCCGGCCGCAGCGCCCGGGTGGCGTCAGCGATCTGCTCGAAGGCCCGGCGCACGCTCTGGCTGTAGCCTCTGCCGCTCTCGGTCAGCGCCAGACCACGCGCCTGGCGCTCGAACAGCTTGACTGACAGATCAGCCTCCAGGGCTCGAACCTGCTGCGCCACCGCGCTCTGGGTAACGCCCAGCTCATCGGCGGCCAGGCGAAAATTCAGATGCCGCGCCACCACCTCGAATACGCGCAGGGCATTGAGCGATGGCAACTGGCCGAACTCTTCCGACATGACTGTAGTTTTTCTACTGATTAAGGGTACCAGGGCTGCCTCTCTGCCTGGCCAGGCGAGCTGTTAGCCTCACAGGACATTCATCTGCATCTGTGGAGACAATACGATGCCTGTAGAAAAAGTAGCAATCATCACGGCTGCCGGCAGCGGCATGGGCGCCGCAGCCGCCCGACGACTCGCGGCCGATGGCTTCAGGGTCGCCATCCTCTCGTCGTCGGGCAAGGGCGAGGCGCTGGCTGCAGAGCTGGGCGGCTTCGGGGTGACTGGCAGCAATCAATGCGGCGAGGATCTGGAAAAGCTGGTCGACGGCACGCTGGCGCGCTGGGGACGCATCGACGTGCTGGTCAACAGCGCCGGCCACGGTCCACGGGCACCGATTCTGGATATCAGCGACGAAGACTGGCACCGCGGCCTGGACACCTATCTGCTCAACGTGATCCGCCCGACCCGCCTGGTCACACCGACCATGCAGAAGCAGAAGGCCGGGGTGATCATCAACATATCCAGCGCCTGGACGTTCGAACCCAGTGAGCTGTTCCCGACCTCGGCGGTGTTTCGCGCCGGCCTGGCGTCGTTCACGAAGATCTTCGCCGACACCTATGCAGGCGACAATATCCGCATGAACAACGTACTGCCGGGCTGGATAGACAGCTTGCCGGCCACCGAAGCGCGCCGGACCAGCGTGCCGTTGCAACGCTATGGCAGCAGCGAGGAAGTCGCGGCGACCATCGCCTTTCTGGCCTCCGCGGGAGCCGCCTACATCACCGCCCAGAACATCCGGGTGGATGGCGGCGTGACCCGCGCCGTCTGATCACCGCACCTTGCCGCCGGCCTACTGCGGATGACCGCGAGCGCCCACCACCCTGGGCGCTCGCCGGCGGACCTCAACTCAGGCTGTCGTCGATGACCAGCACCAGCTTGCCGTTGACCTGGTTGCCGCCCAGGGTGGCGTAAGCCTCCTGAGCCTCGGCGATCGGGAAGGTTCTGGCCAGCTGCGGTTTCAGCCGCCCTTCGCTGAACAGCGGCCACACGTGCTGACGCAGGTCGCGCAACAGTTCAGCCTTGAACAGGTCGTCACGGTTGCGCAGGGTCGAGCCGATCAACTGGATGCGTTTGCCGAGCACCAGCGCCATGTCCACCTCGGCCTTGCGCCCGCCCATCATGCCGATGTTCACCCAGCGCCCATCGAGCGCCAGCAGCTTGAGGTTGAGTGCCGCGTAGCTGGCGCCAACCGGGTCGAGAATGACCTCGAACGGGCCGAAGTCGTCCGGCACCTTCAAACCGTCCTTGTCACGAATCGCGCCGCCACCGGCGCCCAGGCTTTCGCAGTACGCCAGGCGCTCCTGCGAACCGACGCTCACCCAGCAGGGGCTACCAAAAGCCTTGCACAACTGAATAGCCGCCGAACCGACGCCACTGGCGCCGGCGTGCAGCAGCACCTTCTCGCCGGGTTTCAGGCCGGCCAGCTGAAACAGGTTGAGCCACGCGGTGGCGTACACCTCGGGCAACGCAGCGGCCTCGTGCAGCGACAGGCCTTCCGGCACCGGCAACACATGACGCGCATCGACCACCACCTGTTCGGCCACGCCGCCGCCAGCCAGCAAGGCACAGACGCGATCGCCAACCTGCCAGTCGTCACAGCCCGGCCCCACTTCACTGACGATGCCCGCACACTCCAGGCCCAGCGTGTCGCTGGCCCCCGGCGGCGGCGGGTAATTGCCAGCCAGCTGCAACAGGTCGGCACGGTTCAGGCCCGCTGCCGCCACACGAATACGCACTTCCCCTACATCACAGGCAGGCGTGGGACGATCGACCCATTCCACCTGCCCTTCAACGCCTTGCAATGCTTTCACGGTGCCTCCATAGTGCATTTGAACCTGGCCCGTCGCTCAGCGACGGGCCTTTGCATTGCGCCGATGGAACCTGGCGCCCTCAAAGACGGCCTAATATGCGTTATCAACTGTCCCCACGTCGAATCAGCATGAAGCGATCCTTTATCAGCGCTACCCTGGCCCTCGTTCTCGGGCTGGGCGCCTTGCCCCTTGCGGCCAAAACCACCCAGGCCGACTCGTGGGAGTACCTGCAGCCCGATCGTGATCAGGTGATCGCCAGCCTCAACGTGGTCGAATTGCTGCAGCGCCATCACTACAGCAAGCCTCCGTTGGACGACGCCCGCTCGGAAAAGATCTATCAGGGTTACCTGAAAATGCTCGACCCGGCGCGCAGCTACTTCACCGCTGCCGACATCGCCGAATTCGACCGCTGGAAGGACAAGTTCGACGACCTCCTGAAGAAGGGCGATCTGGAACCCGGCTTCCATATCTACAAGCGCCATCTCGAACGCCAGCAGGAGCGCCTGAACTATGTGCAGGGGCTGCTGGCCAAGGGCGTCGACAAGATCGACTTCACGGTTGACGAGAGCCTCCTGGTCGACCGCGAAAAAGCCCCCTGGGCCAAGGACGTCGCCGAACTCGACGACCTGTGGCGCAAACGCCTGAAGGACGAAGTGCTGCGCCTGAAGCTGGCCGGCAAGGAACCCAAGGCGATCCAGGAACTGCTCACCAAGCGTTACAAGGCGCAGCAGGCGCGCCTGCAGCAGACCCGCAGCGAGGACGTGTTCCAGGCCTACATCAACGCCTTCGCCATGACCTACGACCCGCACACCAACTACCTGTCGCCGGACAGCGCGGAAAACTTCGACATCAACATGAGTCTGTCCCTCGAGGGCATCGGCGCCGTGTTGCAGAGCGACAACGAGCACGTCAAGGTGGTGCGCCTGGTACCCGCCGGCCCGGCCGAGAAGAGCAAGCAGATCTCCCCTGCCGACAAGATCGTCGGCGTCGGCCAGGGCGACGACGAAATCGTCGACGTGATCGGCTGGCGTCTCGATGAAGTGGTCAAGCTGATCCGCGGCCCAAAAGGCTCGCGCGTACGCCTGGAAGTGATCCCGGCCAGCAATGCGCCGAACGACATGACCAGCAGGGTGGTCAGCATCACCCGCGAGGCGGTGAAGCTCGAAGAGCAGGCGGCCAAGAAATCCATCCTCAAGCTCGATCAGGGCGGCCGTGCCTACAAGCTGGGGGTGATCGAAATCCCGGCGTTCTACCTGGACTTCAAGGCCTTCCGTGCCGGCGACCCGGATTACAAGAGCACCACCCGCGACGTCAAGAAGCTGATCACCGAACTGCAGGCCGAGAAGGTCGACGGTATCGTCATCGACCTGCGCAACAACGGCGGCGGTTCCCTGCAGGAAGCCACCGAACTGACCGGCCTGTTCATCGACAAGGGTCCGACCGTGCTGGTGCGCAACAGCGATGGCCGTGTCGACGTACTCGCCGACGAGCAGGACGGCGCCTTCTACAAAGGCCCGATGGCCGTGCTGGTCAACCGCCTGTCCGCCTCCGCGTCGGAAATTTTCGCCGGCGCCATGCAGGACTACCACCGTGCACTGATCCTCGGTGGCCAGACCTTCGGCAAGGGCACCGTGCAGACCATCCAGCCGCTGAACCATGGCGAACTCAAGCTGACCCTGGCCAAGTTCTACCGGGTTTCCGGGCAGAGTACCCAGCACCGCGGTGTGGTGCCGGACATTGCCTACCCGGACGTGATGGACAACAAGGAAATCGGTGAAAGCGCGCTGCCCGAGGCCATGCCCTGGGACAGCATCCGCCCGGCGATCAAGCCGGAGCTGGATCCGATCAAGCCGTTCCTCACCGAACTGAAGAACCGCTACGACGCCCGCACCGCGGACAACCCGGACTTCAACTTTGCCCGCGAACGCCTGGCCCTGTCCCGCGAGCTGATGGCCGAAAAGACCGTCAGCCTCAACGAAGCCAAGCGCCGCGCCCAGCAGGCCGACATCGAGAAGCGCCAACTGGCGATCGAGAACGCCCGCCGCAGCGCCAAGGGCGAAGAACCGCTCAAGGAACTGAAGAAGGAAGACGAGGACGACGTGCTGGCCCAGGCCGAGGAAGACAAGAAGACCAAGCCGGAAGACGACGCCTACCTGACGGAAACCGGCCACATCCTCATCGATTACCTCAAGCTCAACACCCGCCTGGCCAAGCAGTGATCACAGGCCAGCGGTAACCCGAAGGGCGTCGCGACTACGACGCCCTTTTTTATGGTTCTTCGCACGGTTTGGGGAAAGCGCGGGTTGACACCGGACCGGCAAGTTTGTGTGTGTATCACTTACTGGCTTAGCACTATCCATTACCGCGTGTACTGAACCTTTGTGTTGCGCCCCTTACGGGCGCCACACCTTTCTTGCTTGCCCAAGAAAGGTTTGCCAAAGAAGCGCACCCCGACATCCGGGTTTCGCTGCGCGAAACTTGATTCGCTTTGCTCACCCCTCGGGCCAGCCTGTGGCTGTTACTCCGCTTCGCTGCGTTTCCTCTCTCCGGTGCCGCTCCGGGGGCCGGCTTACAAGGGCCGTCCCTGGCCCTTTAAGCCTCTCGCCGCATCCATGCGGCTCGCTCCCCTACGCAACACCTCCACTCGGCCTCCTGAAGGGGCTTGGGCATCGTCTGTGAGATCGCGCTTCAAGAGCAAAAGCCAAACGCTACCGACTTTGATCTTGAGCAGAGGTCGCAAGCTCGCGACATGGTCCCCTTCAGGAGGCCGAGTGGAATCGCTGTGTAAGGGGTTGAGCGGCATGGATGCCGCGAGAGCTGCGATGGGCCAGGGATGGCCCTTCGCAGCGTGCCCCTGGAACAGTGATGGAGCGAGGGAACCCCGGCGCAGCAGGGCGGGGGCGCCTAGCCCGGATGATGGGGTGCCCTTCTCTTTGGTTACTTTCTCTTGGGCAAGCAAGAGAAAGTGACTCGCCCGTAAGGGGCGAAACCTATTAGTCCAGGCGGCGGGCCAATGGAGAGTGCCAAGTCATCGGCAGCGAACACTTACTTGCCGGTCCGGTGTCAAGCGTGCCTTCCCCGCGAGAACGCGAAGAACCTTTTTTATTACCCAGCCATACCAGCAGCGCCGGAAAACCAGCTCATGTTCTTTGACACCTGAGTGGCGTCATCAATCGGTCATCATTCCGTAGTCGAATCATGCTCTTCTAGCGGGACGCCTCATCATGGCCAATAGCCATCCCCGCCATCCGATTCGCATAGAGATTCGCCATGACCGTCACCGAACAGTTGAGCTCGCTGGGCCAGATCCTCGCCCACGGTGATCTGCATAGCCTGTTCCAGCCCATCGTGTCGGTCGCCGAGCGACGCATCCTCGGCTACGAGGCGCTGACCCGCGGCCCGTCCAACAGCCCCCTGCACTCGCCGCTGACCCTGTTCGCCGCGGCCCGCCAGACCGGCCTGCTCAGCGAGCTGGAGCTGGCCTGCCGCAAGAGCGCCTGTCGCCGGTTCAGCGAGCAGCAACTCGATGGCTTGCTGTTTCTCAACGTCTCGCCGGATTCGCTGCTCGACGCCAACCACCAGCCAGGCCGCACCCTGCAATTGCTGCAGGCCTACGGTATCGCCCCCAGCCGGGTGGTCATCGAACTGACCGAGCAATCGCCCACCGACGATTTCTACCTGCTCGACACCGCCCTGCACCATTACCGCGACATGGGCTTCTCCATCGCCCTGGACGACCTGGGTGCCGGCTATTCCAGCCTGCGCCTGTGGTCGGAACTGCGCCCCGACTACGTGAAGATCGATCGCCACTTCATCGACGGCATCCACCGTGATGCGGTGAAACGCGAGTTCGTCGGTTCCATCCTGCAGATGGCCAAGGCCTCGCGCTCCAAGGTGATCGCCGAAGGCATCGAGCTCGAGGAAGAACTCGCCGTGCTCTGCGAGATGGGCGTCGACCTGCTCCAGGGCTACCTGCTCTGCCGCCCCCAGGAGACGCCACCCACCGACGCCCGCAAGATGCTGCCTGCCGTCGGCCAGGCGCCTACGCCGCTGGGCGAGGAAGGCACCGACCTCACCGCCCTGCTCAACGAACAATTGGCGGTCTGCGTTTCCACCCCCACCGCCGATGTGCTGGAGGCGTTTCGCGCCCAGGCCAACCTCAATTCCCTGGCGGTGCTCGACGAAGAGCAGCGCCCGGTGGGCATCGTGCACCGCCATTCGCTGTCGGACGTGCTGCTCAAGCCCTTCGCCACCGAGCTGTACGCGCGCAAGCCGATCAGCCGGCTGATGAGCAACGATTTCCTGGCGGTGGAGATCACCCAGTCGCTGCAACAGGTCAGCCGCCTGCTGACCAGCCGCGCCCGCCAGCGCATGGAAGAGGATTTCGTGATCACCGTCGAGGGCTGCTACCAGGGGCTGGGCCGGGTGATCGACGTACTCAAGCTGATCACCGAGCTGAAGATCCAGCAGGCCCGCTATGCCAACCCGCTGACCCTGCTGCCGGGCAACGTGCCGATCCAGCAGTGCCTGGCGCGCCTGCTGCAGCAGAACCGCGAAGCGGCGATCTGCTACGTCGACGTCGACAGCTTCAAACCCTTCAACGATCTGTACGGCTATGCCAAGGGCGATGAAGTGCTGCTGTGCCTGGCCCACTGCCTGAACGAGCGCATCGACCCCAGCCGGGACTTCGTCGGACATATCGGCGGTGATGATTTCCTGCTGGTGTTCGGCTCACGGGACTGGCGCACGCGGCTCAATCAGTTGCTGGAGGATTTCCAGGCGCAGTGCCGGCGCTTCTACCTGGACGAGCACCTGGACGCTGGCTGCTTCATCAGCCACAACCGCCAGGGCCAGCGCGAGGAGTTTCCGCTGCTGTCATTGTCGCTCGGCGTGGTCCACCTGCACCCACAGCATTGCCCGCAGCTGGACGCCAGCGAGCTGGCCGGCCTGGCCTCCGAAGCCAAGCGCCAGGCCAAGGCGATACCGGGTTACAGCCTGCACGTGATCGACACCCATACGCTGCAGGGCGCCACTCAACAGGCTATCTAGCCGCGATCCACCAGCCCCTCGAGATCGGCGCGAACCAGGGCGCGAATATCAAGTTTGTCGCGGGCTGCCTGGGGCAGCTCGGTATAATCGATGATGCCGCGCTCGATCAGCAACGCGATGACGTCCTCCATCACCCGCAGCACGTCACTGTCGGTTTCACGCAACCAGTCGCGCTGGGCCTGAGCGTCGCCCCGGCGCAGCCACCGGCTGACCTCGGCGCTATGAAATGCCAGGGTATCGTTCATGCCTTCGAAGGGCCGATTGTCCACGCGCAACAGGCGGCCATGGGCACCGCGGAGGACGTAGACCACCGGTTTTTCCACATCCACGCAGGCCTCCTTGGGGTTCGCCATATTCAGGACAACAGACTGATAACCGTGAATCGGCTGATTGTAGCCTGGGCGACCAGGGTAGCGGATACCGATGCGTAGCTGCTCGAACTCTTGCGCATCAGGTTGTACACCGCCGTCACGTAATCACCAGCCCAGCGCTGCTCGTCCTCACCCAGCTGCCGCGCGAGAAAACTGCGGATCTCGTCCTGGCGCTGGCGCAACTGCTCGCCCAGCTCCTGGATGTGGTCCAGCGCCTTGACCACCGTATCGAGCATGCGCTTCACATCGCGCGGCTCTTCCAGTTGTTGCAGCGCCCGCGGTTGCAGCATCTGCAATTCGACCGGCTCGAGTTCGGTGAAACGCTGCGCCGCGAACAGCGCTCCCTCGCCCTTCACCCGGATGTGCCCGCGCAGGTTCTGCCAATCGGCTTCACGGGCAGAAAACACCAGGGCGCCTTCGCTGGTCAGTTCGCCGCGAATTCCGGCCGGGGCCAGCCCGACGTTGAAACGGCGCAGTATCTGCTCATCGCTCAGGCCGTCGTCGAGCACCACCGCAACCGGTTCCTGGCTGCTGCGCCCGATGCTGAACAGCAGGCTTTCGCGCCCGGCCTGCTGCAGCGCTTGCAGGGACTCCAGCCCCGGCAGACTGAACCGTGCGCGCACCGGCTCCGTCAGGTGCAGGTTGAGCTGGCCATCCAGGCTACCGGCACTGCGGCTGCTACGCTGCTCGAGCAGCGCGCGCAACTCGCCCAGCTGTGCGCCCAGGCCCTCGCGATCCTGAAGGCGGGCATTGCCCAGCTCACGGCTCAGGCTCAGCTTGAGCGGCACCAGGGTGGCGGACAGCTGCGCCAGATAGCTGCTGGCCGACTGCATGGTGGTCAACTGCTGATTGAGCTGCAGCCCGAACCCGGCACTTTTGCGGTTCTGGGCGGAGCCGGCAGCCGCCGTGCCGCGCTCCGGCAGGGCCTGCTGCGCGACATCGGCCAGGCTGACGAGCGAGCGCTTCGGCGCCTGCCGGTCGAGGCCGCTGACGACCGGGGAATGCTTGTCGACCCTCATGCTCTGGCGCTCCTTAGAGCAGGTTGAACAGCGACAGCTCGCTTATCTTCAGGTAGGTCTTCTGCGTCGACTGAACGGCCAGCAGGTAATCGTTGAAGCGGATGTTGGCACTGGCGTAATCGACGCGCGACAGCTCGCCCTCGACGCGCTGATTGACCAGGGATACGTCCTCGTTGCTGTCGCTGAGCAGGGTCAGGGCGTTCTGCCGACCACCCAGTTCGGTGACCGAGGCCAGCAGGCGGCCATGGGTCGAGTCCAGGGTATCCAGCGCCGTGGTGATCACCTGGCGTACTTGCGGGTCGCTGCTGTCGAGGGCCGGATCCTGCAGGGTGGTCACCAGGTCGCGCATCTGGTTGAGCAGGTCGACCGAGCCGCCGAACACATCGGCCGCGGTCACGTTCTCGGCCACCATCACACCGTTGGCGACCAGCACCTGGCGCTGCTTGTCATTGCCGCCGAGCTGGTAGCCGTCGGTTTCGTCATAGCTGATCGCCGGCTGCTCGCTCAGGGTGCCGGAGAACAGGTAGCGCCCTTCTTCGTCACGCACGTTGGCAAAGCTCAGGATCGACGACTCGATGATTTTCAGCTCACCGGCGATGGCCGCGAGATCCTCGGAGGCGCTGGCGCCATTGGCCGCCCACAGCAGGCGGTCACGGGCACTGAGCAAGGTGTCGGAGATCGACTTCAGGTTGGTTTCCTGCATCGACAGGCTGCTGCTCAACGCGCCGATGTTGGTCTGGAACTGCTCCAGGCCCGCCTCCGAGCGCTGGATACGCAGCAGCCTGACACTGGCGATGGGGTCATCGGAAGGCAGCTGCAGGCGCTGGTTGGTCGCCATCTGCTGCATCAGCTTGGCCAGCTCCACGGAATTGCGGTTCATCGACCCCTGCATGGTGGCAGTGATCTGGGCGTTGGTAATGCGCATGCGAGAAGGCTCCATGGCCGCGGTCAGAAGGCCGCGAGCAACTCGTCGAAAATCTGGTTGGCGGTGCTGATGACCTTCATGTTGGCCTGGTAGGCCTGCTGATAGTCCATCAGGGCGATCGCTTCTTCATCGCGGTTCACGGCACTGACGCTGTCGCGACGGGCCTTGGCCTGGGCGGTGACCCCGGTGGCGGTATCCAGATCGCTCTGGTTCTGCCGGCTGGCACTGGCCACCTGGCCGAGCAGCGTGGCGTAGGCATCGTTGAGGGTCAGGGTGTTGCCGGCCACGACCACGCCCTGGTCCTTCAAGGCGACCAGCTTGAGCAGGTTCTCGTTGTTGCCCTTCTCGCCCGCGGCGGAGGACAGCGCCAGCTCGCCGGGCGCCAGCGGGTTCAGCACCAGCATGACGCTGCTGCCGGGCTGGAAGGTGAACAACGGCTGGCCCGCGGCGCCGTTCAGGTCGAAGCCGCCTGCCAGGGTCGAATTGACCAGCCCGGCGAGCGCCGATGCCATGTCCTGCAGCGCGCTCTGTTGCGGGCGCAACACCGCATATTCCGCTTCGTGCAGGCCTCCGAGGGCGCCGCCCAGGCTGTCCTCGCGCAGCGCGAAGTCGGTCTCGGCGAAGCGCAGCGCCATGGATTGGGTACCGTCGGCCTCGCGGCTCACGCTCAGGCTCGCGGCACGATTGCCGGCCACCAGCGGCTGGCCGTTGGTGAACGCCACTTCCAGTGCCCCCTGGGCATCCTCGTGGATACGCAGGGCGGCATGCTGCGCGAGCTGCTGCACCAGCACGTCACGCTGATCACGCAGGGCACTGGTATCGCCGCCACTGGCCTGGGCCTCGACGATGCTGCGGTTGAGCTCGGCGATGTTGCCGCTCAACCCGTTGACCTCCTGCACCATGGCCGAACGCTGCGCCTGCAGGCCATCGAGTTGTGCCTGCAGGTTGCCGCCCAGGCCGTTGAAACGCTGCGCCAGGTTGCCCGCCTCGCTGATGATCTGCTGGCGCAGGGCGATGGAGTCCGGGGTCGCCGACGCACCACTGAGCGCAGCGAACAGCTGATCCAGGCCGATACTGATGCTCGAGCCGTCGGATGCCATCAGTTGCTCCACTGCGGTGAAGTACTGCTGCGCGCCCTGGTGGAACTGCTGCACGCTGGTGGCGCGCCACAGCTGCTGGTTGTCGAAATCGTTGGACAGGCGGCGGATCGAACTGACCTGCACGCCGCCCCCGGCGCGCAGGGCACTGCTGCCGGCCAGCGACGAGAACTGCGTGTCCAGGCGGCTGAAGCCGGCGGTCTGGCTGTTGGCGATGTTCTGAGCGGTGGTATTGAGGGCCACCTTGGCGGCGTTGACGCCGCTGTAACCAATCTGGTTGAGGATGCTCAAGGCTGCGACTCCTGACGCTCGGTACGGATCGGTTGAGCGAATGCCAGCGACAGCCCCCGGTGTCCGTGGCTCGCCGCAGCACTGCGCTGCTGCTCTTGCAAGGCGACCGATGAGGGCGGTGAATTAAGCGGCGCTGCCGATGAAAGCGGCGCCGCTGGCACCGTCGACGGCTCGCCGAGGATCCGCCGCGTGTAGGTGCGGGTTTCCTCGAACGGAATGCGCTGGATCCACTCGCCGGTACTCAGCCCGCCCTGGCGCGGATCGCCATGGCTTTTGAGCCACTCGTCCACTTTGCCCGGGCCGGCGTTGTAGGCGGCCAGCGCCAGCGCCTGGTGGCCGTCGTAACGCTCCAGCATCTGCTGCAGATAGGCGCTGCCCAGGCGCTGGTTGTAGTCGGCATCGAGGGTCAGCCGGCTCTCGTCATAGGGCATGCCGAGGCGGGCGGCCATTTCCCGGGCGGTGTCGGGCATCAGCTGCATGAGGCCCCGCGCGCCCTTGGGCGACACGGCATCGACGCGACCGCCCGACTCCTGGGCGATGACCTTGTCGACCAGTTGCGCGAAGGCTTTCGAGCCCTGGCTGACCAGGCTGTCGACCTGCCCCCAGGTACGCTGCAGCGCAATGGCGAAGCCGCCACCGCCGACCGGCCCGGGTGCCGGCCCGCGACCATCCGCGGTAACGCGCTGGTCGGCGCCGCCGGAGAGCTGTTTGACCAGCAATTCGGCGATGCCGCCCTGGCGCCGTTGCGACAGGCCATCGGCCAGCGCCTGGTCGTGCAGGTCACGCAAGGTATCCAGGTCGCGGCTGCGCGTCAGGCTGCCCTCGCTCAGCACGTCCCCGGCCTTGCGCATCTGCTTGAGCAGCTGCTGCAGGAACAGCGCCTCGAATTGCTCGGCGACCACCTCCAGCTGCGAGCGCGCCACGGGTTGCTCGCCCGCCCGGCTGGCCGGGCGTGAATTCAGGGAAATGACGTTCATGGCTCAGATCACGATCAGTTCGGCGTTCAGGGCACCGGCCTGCTCCAGGGCCTGGAGGATGCTCATCACATCATCCGGGGTGGCGCCCAGGCTGTTGACGGTGTCGATGATGCTTTCCAGGCTGGAGCCTTCCGGCCAGCGGAACATCGGGTTGGCTTCCTGGGCGACTTCGACGTCGGATTGCGGGGTGACCGCGGTCTGCCCTTGTGAGAAAGGTGCCGGCTGGCTGACCTGGGGGGTTTCCCGGATGGTCACCCGCAGGCTGCCATGGGAAACCGCCGCCGCCTTGACCCGTACGCCCTGCCCGACCACCACCGTGCCGGTGCGGCTGTTGAACACCACCCGTGGCCGCACCCGCCCCTGTTCGACGTCCACGGCTTCGAGCAGCGCCATGAAACTGGTGCGCTGACTCGGCGTCTGCGGCGCCCTGACGCTGACCCGGGTGCCGTCCAGTGCGCTGGCCAGGCCCGGCCCGAAGGTCGCCTCCAGGGCTCGGACGATATGGGTGGCCGTCTGGAAGCTCGGCTGGCGCAGGTTGAGCATGATGTCCGGGCGGGTGATGAAATCGCTGCTGATCATTCGCTCGATGGTCGCACCGTTGGCAATACGCCCGCTGTTGGCACTGTTGATGGCAATGCTCGAGCCGCTCTGCCCTTCGGCCTTCAGGCCGCCGACGACCAGGGCACCCTGGGCCAGCGCATAGGTTTCGCCGTCCACACCGAGCAGCGGGGTGAGCAGCAGCTGGCCGCCGCGCAGGCTCTTGGCGTCTCCCAGCGACGACACGGTGATGTCGACCGTTTGCCCCGGCCCATAGGAAGGCGGTACCTCGGCGGTGACGGTCACCGCGGCGACGTTCTTCAGCTTGGGGTCGACGTTCTCCGGCAGGTTGACGCCGAACTGCTTGATCATGTTGGTGACCGACTGGCTGGTGAACCGCACCTGGCTCTTGTCGCCGGTGCCGTCGAGGCCCACCACCAGGCCGTAGCCGATCAGCTGGTTGCCGCGAATCCCCTCGACATCGACCAGGTCAAGCAACGGTACGGCCTGCACCAGCGGTGCGAAGCCGAGCAGCGCGACGGCGCACAGGCGGATAAGCGGGGCACGCATGGCAGCTCCTGTCACAGCGGAAAAATCGGATGGGTGAAGAAGCGCGTCAGCCAGCCCGCCGAATTGCTGTCGTTGAGCACGCCACGACCGGCGTAGGAGATCTGCGCGTTGGCGACGTTCTGCGAGGAAATCTGGTTGAAGCGGTTGATGTCGCCGACCCGCACCAACCCGGTCAGGCGGATGTACTCTTCACCCTGGTTGAGCCGCAAGCCCTTCTCGCCGCGAACCAGCAGGGTGCCGTTGGGCAGCACCCGGTGCACGGTCACGGCGATCGCGCCACGCAGCGAGTTCTGCTGCGAGCTCTGCGCCGAGCCGTTGAAGTTGCGGCTGGCTTCGGCGCTGCTCTCCAGACGCTCGTAGTCGCGACCCAGTACGCGCGGCACGCCGATGCTCAGCCCGGACTCCTTGCCGAAGCGCGTGCCGGCACTCTTGCTCGACTGGGTGCTTTCCTGCAGCACCACGGTGAGAATGTCGCCCACGCGCAGGGCACGCTGATCCTGCAGCAGCGAGCCGCCGTAGCCGCTGCGATACAGGCCGCCGGCCACCGTGGGCGGCAGGCTGTAGTCCAGCTCGGGCGGCTGATAGGCGGCGGAATCCTCGTCGGGCAACATTTCCTTGAAGCTGGCACAGCCGGCCAGGCACAGCACGGCGAGCAGCGATGGCAGGCGCAGGTTCATGATCAGACGGTCTGGTTGAGGAACTGCTGCATGCCGGAGGCGGCGTCCAGCACCTTGGCGTTGGCCTCGTAGGCCCGCTGGATGGCGATCATGTTGACCATCGCCTCGACCACCTGCACGTTGGAGCCTTCCAGCACCCCCTGCTTGAGGCCGCCCAGGCCTTCCTCGCCCGGCACGCCCTCCTGGGGCTCGCCGCTGGACACGGTCTCGCGGTACAGGTTGCCGCCCAGGGCTTCCAGGCCCGCCGGGTTGGCGAAGTTGACCAGGTTGATCTGGCCCAGCTCGGACGGCAGCGAATCACCGGCCAGCACCGCCGTGACGATGCCGTCGCTGCCCACCGTGAAGCGGCTGGCGCCGGCCGGCACTTCGATGTTCGGCGTCAGCGGCAACCCCTGGGCATTGACCATCACCCCCTCGGCATTGAGCTGGAACTGGCCGTTCTCGGTGTAGTAGATGTCGCCGTTGGGCGCTTCGACCTGGAAGAAGCCGGCGCCGACGATGGCCAGGTCCATCGGCTGGTTGGTGGTCTGCATGCTGCCTTCGGTGAACACCTTCTGGGTGCCCACCACCCGCACGCCGCTACCGAGCTGGATGCCGGAGGGCACCGTATTGACCTCATCGGCCTGGGCACCGGGCTGCAGATCGATGGAATAGAACAGATCCTCGAAGACCACTCGATCGGCCTTGAAGCCGACGGTATTGACGTTGGCCAGGTTGTTGGCCACCGCCGACAAGGCGGTGTCCTGGGCCGTAAGGCCGGTCTTGCTCACCCACAATGCAGAACTCATTTCACGCTCCTGTTAACCCTGGCCACGAATCAGCCGGTTGCCCGCCTCGGACAGATTCTCGGCTGCCTTCATCATCTTCACCTGGGTCTCGAACAGACGCCCCAGGCTCATGCTCGCCACCAGTTGCTCGATGGACGACACGTTGCTCGACTCCAGAAAGCCGGACACCAGGCGCACGCCTTCGTCCGCCTCGGCCGGCACGCCATCGGCGCGAATCAGCAGGCCGCTTTCGTCCTTGCGCAGCGCGTCGGCAGGCTCGTCGACCAGCTTGATGCGCCCCACTTCGGCGGTGACGAAGTCGCCGCGCGGCACCACCGAGACGATGCCGTCGCGGCCGATGTTGAGGCTGTCGTACTCGGGCAGCACGATCGGCCCGCCCTCACCCACCACCGGCCGGCCGTGCAGGGTCAGGCGCATCTCGGCGTCGACCACCAGGTTGCCGTTACGGGTGTAGAGCTCGCGCCCTTCACCGTCCTGCACGGCGATCAGGCCGGGGCCCTGGATGGCGAAGTCCAGCTCGCGGCCGGTCGCCATCATCTGGCCCTGACTCAGGTCCACGCCGTTGTCGCGCACCCGTGCCAGGTGGCGGCTGGCATAGCCGTAGCCATCCACGCTGGAGGCCTCGGCCTGTTCCAGGTCGGCGCGAAAGCCGCTGGTGTTGACGTTGGCCAGGTTGTTGGCACGCACCTGCAGCGAGGTCATCGTGCGGCTGGCCGCGGTCATCGCGGTGTATCCCAAACGGTCCATGGATCAGCCTCAGATTGCGTTGAACAACACCTGGGTGAGTTCCTTGTCGGCCGTCAGCACCTTGCTGTTGGCCTGGTAGTTGCGCTGGCCTTCCATCAGGTTGACCAACTGCTGGGTCAGGTCGACGTTGGAACCCTCCAGCGTGCTGGCCGCCAGGGCGCCAAACGAGCCGACACCCGGCACCCCGAGCAGCGCCTGGCCGGAATCGGCAGTCTCGCTCCAGGCCGTACCGGTTTCGTTGCGCAGGCCCTGAGCGTTGGCGAAGTTGGCCAGCACCACCTGGCCCTGCAGCATGCGCTGGCCGTTGCTGTAGTTGGCGTAAATCATGCCGTTCTTCTCGACCGCCATGCCGATCTGCTCGCCCGCCGTATAACCGTTGGCGACGTTGGTGGTGACCACGAACGGCGAGCCGAACTGGCTGGTGCCGGTGTAATCGAGGTCAATGCTGATCGCGTCGGCTCCCGGCACGTTGGCCGTCAGCGTGACCGGCGCCGTGGGAGCGGTCAGCGCACCGGCGGTCGAAAAGTCCAGGTCGGTCGGCGCACCGACGGCAGTGCCGTCCAGGTAGTAATGGCTCTGCCAGGTGTTTTCGGCGGTCTTGACGAAATACTGGGTGAAGGTGTGTTCGCGCCCCAGGGAGTCGTACACCCGGGAGGTGTAGGTGGAGTTGAAGCTGTTGCTGTCGGCCGGGTCGAAGACGGCGACCGGCGGCACGGCGTCGTTGGCATTGAGGTTGGCGACGAAGTCCAGGCTGTCGCTGGCCCTGGCCGGCAGGTTGGCGCTGCTCAACTGGAGGTCGCCGACCACACCGACCTGCAGATTGCCGGCGGCATCGACGCCGTAGCCCTGCACGCGTCCGCCATTGGGGGTGGTGACGAAGTTGTTCTTGTCCGGCGCGAATACCCCGGCGCGGGTGTACTGCACCTCGCCACTGGCGCTGCGTACGGTGAAGAAGCCGTCGCCAGCGATGGCCAGGTCGAGATTGGAGCCGGTACCGACCAGCGCGCCACGCTGGCTGATGCTCTGGGTGGTGGCCAGGACCTCCACGCCCATCATCTGGCTCTCCGAGTAGACGCTGCCGAACTCGGTACGCGACGACTTGAAGCCGGTGGTGCCGACGTTGGAAATGTTGTGGCTGATGGTGTTGAGCTGCTCGTTGACCGCGTTCAGGCCACTCAGGGCGATGTTGAAACTCATGGAATACCTCTGCGTGAAAGACGGATCAGAACAGGCCCGCGGTGCGGGACTGGCCGAACTCGGTCAGGGTGTAGAACGGCACCGATCCGACGCCGTCGATATCCAGCATCGGGCCGCTGTCACCGACCCGAACCCGCGTGACCACACCGGCGACCTCGACGGTGGGCAACTCGCCGCTGGCGGTGACCACGGCCACCTTGAAGCTGCCGGGGCGCAGGCCGAGCGCTGCCGGGTCGATGGTGAACGGTACGGTGCCCGGCGCCTGGCTACCCAGCTCCACGCGGGTGACCACGCCGTTGCTGTCGGTGAGTTCCAGCTGGGTCTTGGCGGAGGCGTGCTCGAGGTTGATCGAGCCCTTCACGGGCTCGCCGTCGAGGCTCAGTGACTCGACCGCCACCTTCACTTCCTGATTGACCAGCCCGGCGGCGGTCAGGGTCTGCAGGTTGTCCAGCAGCACCAGGTTGCTCTGGCTCAAGGCCGCCATGTTTTCCAGGCTCTTGACCTGGGACATGGCCGAGAACTGGTTGAGGAACTCGGTGTTGTCCACCGGGCTGGTGGGATCCTGGTTCTGGATCTGCGCCACCATCAGCGAGATGAAGGTGTTTTCCATCTTCGCCGCGTCGCTGAGGTTGACCGCCCCCTTGATCGGATCGGAGGAATTGGTGCCGTTACCCGCCAGGCTCGCGCTGTTGACCACCGTCATCAGTTTTCACCCAGCCGCAACAGGCCCTGCTGCATGCTCTTGACCCGGTTGAGCACCTCCACGCCCGTTTCGAAGCTGCGGGTAGCGGACATCATGTCGGTCATTTCCTCGATCTGGTTGATGTTGGCGTAGTAGACGTAGCCCTGGCCGTTGGCCAGCGGATTGCCAGGCTCGTAGCGGCGCACCGGCTCCCGGCCGGACGGCACCACGTCGAGCACCTGCACATGGGCGCCGCCCATGCCGGCACTGCGCGTCAGCAAACCGTTCTCGTAGATGGCCGCGAATACCGGCTTGCGCGCCTGGTACACGTCAGCCGGGTCGGCCGCCGCCGATTCGGCATTGGCCAGGTTGCTGGCCACGGTGTTGAGGCGCACCGTCTGCGCGTTCATGGCGGTGCCGGCAATGCGGTAGAGAGATTCGAACGACATGCTCAGCGGCCCTCGATGGCTTTCTTGAGGCCCTGGAACTTCATGCTCAGGAACGTCAGGCTGGTCTGGAAATCCATGGCATTGCGCGAGAACGCGGCCTGCTCCACCGCCAGCTCGACGGTGTTGCCATCCAGCGAAGGCTGCATGGGCAGGCGGTACTGCAGGCCGGCATCGGCGCTGCGGCCCAGCGTCGAAAAGGCCGAACCTTCGAGTTGCCTCATCTCACTGGCGAAATCGATGTCACGGGCCTGGAACCCTGGCGTATCCTCGTTGGCCAGGTTGGCCGACAGGATTTCGCTGCGCTGCATGCGCAGCTCGAGGGCACGCACGTGTACCCCCAGGCTTTCCTCGATCCGTATACTCATCGCACGCTCTCCACCCACGTCCATCGCTGTTGCGGGTACGAGAGCAGAAATCGTGCCCACTCGATGAATTTTATTAAACAGCTGATTTAAATGGATTTTTCAGAAAAAACCGACACTCGATCAACCGCCACGCTTCCGCTTTTACGGGAAGCCTCGGCGGCAGGCGGAAACCTCGCTTCCGCCACGGCGGCACTTGCCGCCGCGCTGCTGACGGTCACGCTGAGCTATTCGAATGCGGCGCTTGCCGATAGCGAGCAGCAGATCGACGCACGCATTCGCGTCCACCTTGCCAGCCAGCTCGATGAGCACGCCGAGCAGCAGGGTTGGCAGAACCCGCAGATCAGCTACAAGCGCACCCCGCTGGGCAGCAGCCGCCCGCTACCGGCCTGCGCCTCGGCACTGCAGCTCGAGCGCCTCGACGACGGCCAGGGCCTGTTCGAGCGGCAGCGTCTGCAATTGGCCTGCCCTGACGATGGTGGCTGGCAACAGGTCAGCCTGGTGATGCCCAGCGTGCTGCTGCCGGTGCTGGTCGCCACTGCCGTGACGGACCGCGGCGCGCCACTGGCGGCCGAGCAGTTTCAGCTGCAGGCCCAGGACATCGCCAGGCTGCCGCGCGGTTTCTATCAGGATGCCGATGAGGTCGCCGGGCAGATCGCCAAGCGGCGCATCAGGGCTGGCCAGGTGCTCACCCCGAACCTGGTCGCCCCGGCCCTCTTGGTTAGGCGCGGACAGACCGTGACCATGATCGCGCGCCAGGGCGATATCCAGGCCAGCACCGCGGGCACCGCCCTCGAAGACGGGCAGATGGGTCAGCTTGTTCGCGTGCGCAATCAGGCCAGCGACACGGTGATCCGCGCCAGGGTCAAGGCCAAGGGGGTGGTGACGACGCAACGCCAGTGAGCCGCCGAACCCGCGCTCGATATCTGGCGCCATTTTTTTGCAGAAAACATTTAAGTCCCTGACGACAGCTGTCGCCTTCACCGGTTAGCAGGCGCAAAGCCAGCTCCCAACCAACCGTCAGAAGGACGATTCGAAATGGCTCTGTCGATCCACACAAACTATGCATCCCTGGTCACCCAGTCGAACCTGAACAAGACCAACGGCAACCTGTCCACCGCTCAACAGCGCCTGGGTACCGGCTACCGGGTCAACAGCGCCGCTGACGACGCCGCCGGCCTGCAGATCGCCACCCGCCTCAATGCCCAGTCCCGCGGCATGGACGTCGCCTCGCGCAACACCGGCGATGCCATCTCCCTGCTGCAAACCGCCGAAGGCGCTTTCACCGAAATCACCGATATCACCCAGCGCCTGAAAGACCTCGCCACCCAGGCGGCGAGCGATACCAACAGCGCCGACGACCGCACCGCCCTGCAAGGCGAGTTCGACGCACTGGCCCTGGAGATGGAAAACATCTTCCAGAACACCACTTACGCTGGCGAAAAACTGTTCGACACCGGCGGCAAACTGCAGGCAGGTCCGGTCAACTTCCAGATCGGCGCCACTGCGGACGAGACGCTGGCATTCGACGCCACGGCCAAGGTAGACGGCATGGCCACCTTGATCACCGACATCAAAGCCCTGACCCTGGACGATGCGACCAACGCTGGCGCGGCCATCACCGCCCTGGCCGATGGCCTGGACGATATCGGCGCCCTGCGTGCCGACTTCGGTGCCAACATCAATCGCCTCAACCACACCGCCAACAACCTGGCCAACATGAAGGACAACACCGACGTTGCCCGTGGCCGCATCATGGACGCCGACTTCGCCTCGGAAAGCGCCAGCATGACCAAGAACAGCATGCTGATGCAGTCCGGCATTTCGATGCTGCGCCAATCCGGCCAGATGCCGAGCATGGTCATGTCCCTGCTGGGCTGATCCCGCCCCAGCGACACGCCTCCCGACGCCCCCGCCCCTGTGCGGGGGCGTTTTTTTTGCGGGCCAGAAGTCGCCGAACGGCACCCGTTTCGGTGATCGGATCGGCAATTTCCAGTCCCCAGGCTCGACAAAAAGTCACAGTTGGCATACTAAAAAAGTTGCAGCGCCGGTTTTACAACGCCAATATGCCGGCATTCACGGATCTGATACCTCCTGGAATGGATAAAGTTCAATCTCGCTTATGACGCCTTCTTCCTCGCTAGAAACCGACCTGGACGGCCCCTGCTTCAGACTGCAGGTCGGCGGCGTGGGCGGCGAAGCGCTGTTTCAACCGGCGCGTTACCTGCTGACGTTGAGCAACGGCGACCAGCACAGGCGAGTCGAGCTCGGCTACTCCGGCAGCCGCCTGCTGGAGCGCCTGCTGCAGGCGCCAGGTGAAGTGATCGCCAGGGAAGATCTGCTGCAGTACGCCTGGGCGGAACGGGTAGTCGGCCAGGGCAGCCTCAACCAGCAGATCTACACGCTGCGTCAGTTGCTGGGCGATGAGCACAAGCGCGACATCATCCAGACCCTTCCGCGGCGTGGTTACCTGCTCAACCCCAGCGCACTGCTGGAGCCCCTGCAGCCTGCTGCTGGGCCAGCAGCGCCGCCGCAAGCCGCGCCGAGCGCAGCGGCGATAGCGCCAAGACGCCATCGGTTTCAGCTGCGCTGGCCAGCCGCCTTGACGGCTGCCGGCACGTTGCTGCTTTGCGGCCAGTTGGCCAGCGACAAGGAAAGCGACTTGCAGGTGTACGCCACCCTGGGTCAACTGAGCATTCTCTACGTCGCACAGAGCCCCCGCCAGCTCGCCCAGTTGCTGCACCTGGCACAGCCCGCGGTCAGTGGCCTGGCCGAGCTGAGCGAGCAGCCGCGCGTGGTCACGGTCACCGGCACGGGGGAATTCGTGCAGGTGCTCTGCCGCAATCCGGACAGCCGACAGACCCACTGGCTGGAAATCCATCAATCACGGCTCAGTGCAGTGCCGGAACGACATCTGCGTAGCTGCCTGATATGACGCCTGGGAAAAAGATCCTCGTGCTCACCGGCACCTTGGTGCTGGCCCTGGTCACCCTGTCACCCTGGTCAGCGGAAAGTTGCCTGCAGGGCCGCTACAGCAGCCAGGGCACCCTGCTGCTCGCGGATGGCAGCAGTACCCAGGTCAGCCATGCGATGCAATTCAGCGACCAGCGCTTCTACGGGCTCAGCCGCCAGCAGGGCCTGGTCGTGGAATTCAATGGCCGGGTGGAAAAGCACCAGAAGGGGCACTACCAGCTGGTCGTGGAAAAGGGCAATGCCAGGGAGCTGGATGCCAGCGCAGACGACTACAGC